>Ga0307506_10000035_pt1 | contig 61186 bp, 48 predicted proteins | sample 25_S_MG_FD_202175 | JGI IMG/M metagenome (GOLD analysis project Ga0307506, IMG submission 202175) | Soil microbial communities from Populus trichocarpa stands in riparian zone in the Pacific Northwest, United States - 25_S | ecosystem: Environmental > Terrestrial > Soil > Riparian zone > Trees... | reverse complement strand
AGCTGTTCGCCGCCCACGCCCGGCGCGATCCGGCCGCCCTCGCGGTCGCCGGCGGCGGAGGTGCGCTGACCTATGCCGAGGTCGACGCCCGGGCCAACCGCCTGGCGCACCACCTGGTCGCGCTCGGAGTGGGCCCAGGGGCTTTGGTGGCGCTGTGCACCGAGCGGACGCTGCTGCGGGTGGTCGGCATCATCGCCGTGCTCAAGGCCGGAGCCGCGTACGTGTCGCTCGATCCGACCTATCCGAAGGAGCGGCTCGAATTCCTGCTCGAGGACGCCGCGGCCCCCGTGGTGCTGACCGAGGAGCGCTTCCTGGGCGCTCTGCCGGAGACGCGGGCGCGGGTGATCCGTCTCGACACGGATTGGGATTCGATCGCCGGCCCGGAGACCTTCCCGCCCGCCCGGCGGGTGACGCCTCAGGATCTCGCCTACGTGGTCTACACCTCAGGCTCCACCGGGCGTCCCAAAGGGGTCGAGATCCCGCACGCGGGCCTGATGAACCTGGTGCGCTGGCACGGCGACCTGTACCAGGTGAAACCGTCGGACCGCGGCACGCAGATCGCGAGCCCGGCCTTCGACGCATCGATCTGGGAGCTCTGGCCGTACCTGGCGGCAGGGGCGAGCGTGCATATTCCGGACGAGGAGGTCCGCCTCTCCTCTCCGGGGATGATCCGCTGGTGGTCGGAGGCCGGGATCACGCTGGCCTACCTGATGACACCGCTCGCTGAAGGGGTCCTGGAGGAAAAGATCCCGGCCGGCCTGGAGCTGCCGACGCGGGCGCTGATCATCGGCGGCGACCGGCTGCACCGCGGCCCCGATCCGGGGGTCGGCTTCCGTTTGATGAACCACTACGGCCCGGCCGAATACAGCGTCACCTGCACTGTCGTCCAGGTGCCGCCCGCGTCTGCGGGCGACGATCTCCCGTCGGTCGGCCGGCCGATCGACAACACGCAGATCTACGTCCTGGGCCGCGACCTGGAGCCGGTGCCGGTCGGGATCCCGGGCGAGCTCTTCGTCGCCGGCGTGGGCCTCGCCCGCGGTTATCTGCATCGCCCCGATCTCACGGCGGAGAAGTTCCTGCCCAACCCCTTCAGTACGGAGCCGGGGGCGCGGGTGTACCGCACGGCCGACCTGGTACGCACCCGGCCGGACGGCGAGATCGACTTCCTCGGCCGGCTCGACAACCAGGTCAAGGTCCGCGGCCTGCGGATCGAGCTGGGAGAGATCGAGGTGGTGCTGGGCCAGCATCCGGAGGTCCGCGAGGCGGCGGTCCTGGTGCGCGGGGACCGGACGGGCAACCGGCGCGTCGTGGCCTATGCAGTGCCCGCCGGCGGACACGAGCCCCGGCCCGAGGAGCTGCGCGGCTTCCTGGCGGAGCGCCTCCCGGAGTACATGGTGCCGTCCCTCTTCGTGATCCTCGAGTCCCTGCCGCTGACTCCGAACGGCAAGGTGGACCGCCTGCAGCTCGACCGGCTGGAGCTGCCGTCCGACCGGGCCTCCGCCGCTACGGTGGCGCCGCGCACGGCGGTGGAGATCGAGCTCGTCCGTCTCTGGGAGGAGCTCCTCGACGTCCGTCCGATCGGCGTCCGCGACAGCTTCTTCGAGCTGGGAGGGCACTCGCTGCTCTGCGTCCGGCTGCGGGCACGGATCGAGAGCCATTTCGGCCGCGAGCTCCCCTTGGCGGTGCTGTTCGAAGAGCCGACGGTCGAGCACCTCGCCCGCGCTCTCGCCGAGGAGGCGGTCCCCCGGACGGCGTCGCCGCTGGTCGCCATCCAGCCCCACGGAACGAAGCGCCCGCTCTTCTGTCTGCATCCGGTCGGCGGCGAGATCGTGATCTATTACGCGCTCGCACAGCGGCTCGGCCGCGACCAGCCGGTCTACGGCCTCCAGTCGACCGCGTCGCTGGTCGACCTGGAAGGGCCGCAGCCGGCGATCGAGGAGCTGTCGGCGAGCTATCTCGGAGCCTTGCGGCAGGCGCAGCCCGTGGGGCCGTACCGCCTGGCCGGCTCGTCCTTCGGCGGCCTGCTCGCCTTCGAGATGGCGCGGCAGCTCGCGGAGCAGGGCGAGGCCGTCGAGCTGGTGGCGCTCTTCGACACCTATCCCCCGGCCGCCATGGACGCGTCGGACGATCCGGAGTCGGCGTCGAACGTCCTCGGCCTGGCACGCGAGCTCGCCCGCCAGTATGGCAAGACGCTCGAGCTCACCCTCGACCAGCTTGCGGGGCTGACCGGCGACCCGCTGCTCGAGAAGGTCGCCACCGCTCTGCGGGAGAGCGAGGTCATCGGCTCCGAGGTCGACACCGCGCTGCTGCGCCGTTTCATCGGTGGCTATGCAAGCCGGGTGCGCGCTGTCGGCGGCTATCGCCCAGAGCCCTACCCGGGCTCCGTGGTCCTGTTCAGGGCACGGCCGGGTGAAGAAAGCCCCGGCGCCCTCGACGGCGGTGACCTGGGTTGGGGCGAGCTGGCCGCGGGGGGCGTGACGGTCCACCCTGTGCCCGGGCTCCACGACACGATGCTCGCCGAGCCGCACGTCGCGGAGCTCGCGGCCCTCCTCGGACTCCATCTCGACGCTCCGTGCCAATGAAAAGCCGAGCGCTCATGATCATCAATGTTTTTCTTGCTTCTCAACCGCCCGGAGGTTTGCTCCGCGCGCAATTACATGGTAAGGTGATAATATGGAAACATTAGTAGCGGATATTAAATTTGCGCTGCGGCAGCTACGCAAAGCACCTGCTTTCGCCATCGCTGCGGTGTTGACGCTCGGGCTGGGGATCGGAGCCAATACGGCGATCTTCAGCGTCGTCCAGAGCGTGCTGCTTCGCCCTCTGCCCTTCGCGGATGACGAACGGCTGGTACACATCGGACACAGGGACGGCGTCGGAGTGGATGATGTGCGCTTCTCTGTCTCGGAGGCCGGCGACTACCAACAGCAGAGCAAGAGTTTCTCGGGCATCGCGGAATACCATTCGATGACCTTCACTCTTGTCGGCTACGGCGATCCGGACCGGCTTTCGACCGCCGTGGTGTCGTCCAGCTTCTTCAGCGTGCTCGGGATCCGCCCGGTCCTCGGCCGCCTGCTGCTGCCCGGCGATGATGCCATGGGGACGGAGCCTGTGCTGCTGTTGAGCCACAGCTACTGGGTGCAGAAGTTCAACAAGGATCCTTCCATCATCGGCAGGGCGCTGCAGATGAACGGCAGAGCGATCACGGTCGTCGGGGTGCTGCCGCCGCTGCCGGCGTATCCTGGAAAGGACGCCGTCTTCATCTCGCTCCCCTCGTGTCCGTACCGTGCGGGCGAGTTCGCCCGCACCAGCCGGTCGTTCCACCTGGTCCAGATGTTCGGCCGCCTGCGGCCCGGTGTAAGCCTGGCTCAGGCCCAGGCGGACGTGGCGACGATCTCCGCGCGGCTGCACAAGGAATATCCCGATGCCTATGCCCAATTCCCGTCCTTGGACGTCCCCCTGGTGCCGGTGCGGGAGGCGCTGACCAAGAATTTCCGGCCGGTCCTGCTGATCCTCCAGGGAACTGTCCTGCTCGTGCTCCTCATCGCGTGCGGCAACCTGGCGAACCTCACCCTCGCCCGCCTCCTGAGCCGCCAGCGCGAAGTGGTGCTGCGCGCCGTCCTCGGAGCGGACCGCGGCCGGTTGGTCCGCCAGTTGCTCACGGAGAGCACGCTGCTCTCCCTGCTGGGGGGAGCGCTGGGGCTCCTCCTCGCGTACGTCAGCATGGGCCTGCTGACGTCGTTCGCCGAACGCTTCACCGCTCGCTCGAGTGAAGTGAGCTTCGACTTCTGGGTTCTTCTCTTCGCGGTGGGCATGTCGATCCTGACCGGCCTCTTCTTCGGCACCCTGCCCGCCCTCCAGCTCACGCGCCAGAATCTCTCCAACACGCTCCGGGAGGGAGGCACCCGGGCGACCTTGGGTGTCGGCAGCAATCGCCTGCGGGAGCTCCTCGTCATCTTGCAGGTTGCGGCGTCGTTCATCCTGCTGGTCGGCGCCGGGCTGACCCTGCGAAGCGTGACCAAGCTGCAGCAGGTCGACACGGGCATCGACTCCTCGAACGTGCTGACCATGACCATCACTCTGCCGGGCTCGAAATACTCCGAAGAGCTGCCGATCCGCCAGTTCTTCGACCGGTTGATCGAAAAGCTCGCAGATCGGCCGGGGGTCGTTTCAGTCGCCGTTGGGAACGACACTCCGGTCACGGCGGCGACCTTGAATCCGACCTTCAAGATCGAAGGGCAGCCGGTCCTGCCGATGGCTGAACAGCCGCAGTTGGGCTTCCACATGGTGACTCTCAATTACTTCACAACCCTCCGGGTGCCTCTGCGCCAGGGGCGTTCCTTCAACCCCGCGGACACCGACGACACGACACAGGTGGCGATCATCAATGAGTCGCTGGCGCGCCGGTTCTTCAAGCCCAACGAGAACCCGATCGGCCGGCGGATCGGCCTGACCAGCCTGGGCGGGGGTGCCTGGAGGACGATCGTCGGCGTGGTGGGAGACATCAAGCAGCGCGGCCTGGACAACGAGCCCGGTCCGTCCGTCTATTTTCCCTACGGGCAAGCGGCGGATGGCGAGGGACAGCTCATGGTGCGCACAGCCGGCGATCCGCTGACGTTCCTGAGCGAGGTGCGGAAGGCGGTGCGCGAAGTCGACCCGGAGCAGTCCATCGCCAACATCCAGACTCTCGAGCAGGTGCGGAGAGCCCTTCTCGCCCCGGCGAAGCTGACCGCGACCCTGATCGGCCTTTTCGCCCTTCTGGCCTTCCTCATCGCGGCGACCGGAGTGAGCGGAGTGATCGCATTCTTTGTCAACGAGCGCACGCAGGAAATCGGTATCCGCTCGGCGCTGGGAGCCAGCCGGGGAAACGTGATCACTTTGGTCTTGAGACAAGGATTGAAGCTGGTGACGTTCGGCCTGATCCTGGGAGGAGGAGGTGCCATCCTTCTGACCCGGCTCCTCAGGAACCTCCTCTTCGGAGTGGAACCGACCGACCCGGCGACGTTCGTCTTGATCGCCGTGACCTTGCTGGCCGTCGTCGGGATCGCCTGTCTCCTGCCGGCCCGCCGCGCCGCACGGATCGAGCCCATCATCGCGATGCGCTCCTGAGGAGAGACTACAAACAATGAAACGCCCCATGGAGCGCAGTAGAGGCGCTCGCGGATGGCGCTGGCTGCGTAGCCGCAGTCGAGGGAGATGGCGGCGCACCAGGGTCTCCAGCTCCTTGCCGCGCTCGGGGATGGAGAGGGCGCTGACTTCCTGGCCGAAGTAGGCGTTGCTGGCGCTGCGCACGAGGAGGCGGAGGTGCTCGTCGTTGCACGTCTCGCGGCCGTTCTCGCCGAGCCAGGGGCGCTCGCCGCCGCAGCGGGGCAGGGACTCGGGGATGAGGGCGGTGGAGAGTCTTTCGCGGGCGCCGCAGGCGCACTCGACGACGATCTCGGAGAAGTCGCCGGTGGCTCCCTCTTGCAGGCGCAGGCTCGGCGCCGGGCGGAGGTCTTCGTGGGCTCCTTCTCGTCGCCCACCGGCGGCATGCGGAAGCAGTGCTCGGGAGCCAGGGGCCGGTCCGCAGCGCTACAATGAGCTCTGCTCCATGGCCGACAAATACGCCGCCTTCATCAGCTACGCCCACCGGGACAAGCCCTGGGTGCAGGCCCTCCAGGAGAACCTGGAGCGTTGCCTCACCGCCGCCGGCCGGGCCCGGGAAGGTCTTTCTCGACGAGGTCGATCTCGCCGGCGGGCGCTCCTGGGTGGGACAGCTCCAGGCCGGGCTCGACCGCAGCGAGAAGCTGATTCTCGTCGCAACTCCGGAAGCGTTGGCCTCCCCGCGGGTCGCCGACGAGTGGCGAAGCTTCGTCGCCGGCCGGCGTGACTGGCAGCTTGGACGGCTCCAGATCGTCCACCTCGCGTCGGTGCCGATGCCGCCGTTTCTCGAGCAGATCCAGTGCCTCGACTTCCGCAACGCCGAGGAGATGAGCTACCGGCGGCAGCTTCGGAAGCTCGTCGCCGGCCTCCTCGGCCACACCGATGGCCGCCACCTGCCCGCTCTGCCGCCGGACGTCGAGATCCCTTCGCCGCCCGCCGGCAGACTGCCCGAGTCTCTCCGCTCTCGGCTCGTGGAGTGGCTCACGCCCGTTCTGGCCAAGAAGACGCTCCGCCTCTCCGTGGCGCTCACTTTGGGCCTGAAGCCCGAAAAGCTCGAAGGGCAGGACTCCTGGGCCTGCGCCGCTTCCGCCGCGCTGGTGTGGGCGACCGGACAGGAAGAGCCCGTCACCGCGGCGCTGCGCATCCTCGACACGCTACGGCAGGCCCTGGACGAAGACGAGCCGGAACGGGTCGCCGCCCTGGTGCCCTTGCGCAAAGACCTGGAAGACCTCCGGGCCGACAGCCCCCACCGCAGCCTCCTCACTCTCTGGCTGCAAGGTGTCGCCAAGGACCATGAGCGCCTGGCGCCTCTGCAGGAGCAGATGGACCTCGGCCTCCTCGACCGGGTCTACGTGCAGCTCCAGGTACGCTCCGAAACACGGAGCGCCGCCGCCGCGGAGGCTCCTCCCCTTCCGCCGTCTCTCACCTTGCCCGGCCTGCTCGCTCTCGACCGGGCCGAGCGTCCCTGGGTCACCGGCCGCTGGATGGTGCTCGGCGATCCCGGCGCGGGCAAGACGACTCTGCTCCGCCATCTCGCGGCGACTCTGGCCCGGCGGGAGGACCGCCCGTGGGTGCCCCTGTTCGACTCCCTGCCGCGGCTGCTACGCGACGGCACCTTCCTCCTCGACCGCATCGTCCGCCGGCTCGAACGCGCCGGCCAGCCCGCCCAAGGCCTCGCGGAGTCTCTGGACCGGACCGGCCGGGACGGCCGTCTCCTTCTGCTGCTGGACGGCCTGGACGAGGTTCCCCGCGAGGATCGAGAGGACGCCGAGCAGCTCCTCCGTGACCTCGCCGTCCGCTGGCCGACGACACCTTTCGTCGTGACCAGCCGGCCGATCGGCTACCGGCCGCCAGGCAGTGACTTCCGGGAGGTCGAGGTCCTGCCGCTGGACCGCGAGCACCGCCGCGAGCTCCTTGCCCGCTCGTTTGGCCGCGCCACCGGATCACTCGACTTTTCCCGGGCCGACGCGGCGATGCAAGCCCTCGACGCCGCCGAGCTTCAGGAGGTGGCGGGCAATCCGCTGTACCTCACTCTGATGGCCCTCCTTTTCGAGCAGAACATCTCACCCGACCGCAACCGGGCGAATCTTTACGATCAAGTTTTCGATCTCCTCCTGGAAGGCAAATACCGCCCTGGCACCAAGCCCATGGAGCGCAAGGAGATCGTCCGCGCCGTGCTGCGCCAGCTCGCCTGCGGCATGACGGAGGACAACCGCGACGCCGAGCCGGTGGGGACTCTGGAAGATCGTCTCTACCGGCCGGAGCTCGACCGGCTGCGTGCGGATCTCGAACGGACCGGCCGCTGGCGGGGCCAGTTGCGGATCTTCCTCACCGACCTCGCCGAGCGCACCGGCATCCTCGGTCCTCACGATGGTCCCGATGTCGGTTGGCGTTTCTGGCACCGCACATTTCGCGAAGCACTGACGGCCGAGCATCTCTCGGAGCAGTATCAAGGGAAGGAGGGCAAGGCCGCCGTGCTGGCCCGGGCGCGGGCGATCACGAAGGAGGAGGATCTCAGCCGCTGGGCCGAGCCCTTCTCCCTCCTCGCCGGCCGGGTCCAAAACCCGGACGATCTGGTCAAAGCGCTGGTGCAGGAGAACCGCTCTCTCGGCCTGCGGGCTCTAGCCACGGCGCAGTGCCTGCGCGAGGAGACGGTGCAGGAGGTGCTGGCCCTCACGGCGAAGTGGCAGGAACGGGTGGAGGTGTACCGGCGCCTGCCGGAGCTGGTGCCCGAGCCGCGGCGAGCCATGTCCCTCATCGATCAACTCCGCCGGCGGACACGCAACGGCAACGATCTCTACTTTCTCGCTGCAGCCGCTCGCCAGATCGGACATCAGTTTCCGGAGTATGGCTGCGAGGTGGAGACCCTCCTGGGAAGACTCTTCGATCACATCCCCAAGCCGTCAGAGGAACTGTTCCTGTGGATCGAGACTCCTCTCGACGGGCGGGTTCCGCTCTGGCGGGACATTCCAGGCGGAACGTTCTGGATGGGAAGTCCGGAGGGAGAAGGCCATACGGATGAACATCCCCACCACGAGGTGACCATCACTGCTCCGTTCCGATGTGGTGCCGTCCCCGTCACCAATGCTCAATATGTCGCCTTTGATCCAGATCATAAGACCTTTGCCTGGAAGGATATTCCTACTGAGGAGCTCCTTCACCATCCGGTTGTCATGGTGACCTGGTTCGAGGTGATTTCCTTCTGCCGGTGGTTGTCATCTGTTTTTTCCTGGGCTCACGGGGCCAGGCTTCCGTTTGAGGAGGAGTGGGAGCATGCGTGTCGCGCTGGAAGCCGCTCACGATATTGGAACGGCGATGGAGAAGAGGACCTCGCCGAGGTAGCCTGGTATTATCTGAATGCATTGGAACGAACCCACCGGGTCGGAGAGAAGCCTGCTAATCCTCTGGGTCTTTACGATGTCCATGGCAATGTCTTGGAATGGACGTTGAGTCTCTCCACTGACAGCTACGAAGGCCGGGGAGACGGGATAAGCGGTGATCTCGAAGCCATTGGAATCTCTACAGACGAGGGGGGCTTCGAAGGGAGGCGGGTAATGCGTGGTGGTGGGTGCTGGGATGGCGCGAGCACGGCACGTGCAGCATATCGAGGATTCAGAGTCCCTAGCGTTGTGGGCGAAGATCAGGACTTCCGTGTTGTGCTCCCCGCAGTCCCCGAGCTCTCGGCCGTAGATCGCTGCGGAACCGCAAGTTGATGGGTGGCAAATATCAGCGCCAAGTCCCGATTGGCCGCTATGGCGCAGACTTCTACTGTCATGAACGGAAGCTGATTGTTGACCTCGACGAAGGAGTCCACTCAGACCCTGATCAGCAAGCCCACGATCACAACCGAGACTCCTATCTCCTCTCACTCGGTTTGAGAGTCCTCCGGATTTCAAACGAAGAGGCCCTCGGTGCTCCCCAAAAAGCTCTGAACCAGATCCGGAAAGCCCTCCTCGGCCGCTAATCCTTCTATTCCCCTCTCCAGGGCTGGGGAGCTAGGATGTGAGAGTCGAGAGCTCTGGCACGGCGGGCAGCAGCACGCGAAAGCCCTGATCCTCTAGCAAGATACCTGGGTTTCTGATGAACCGGTACGCCGCTCGCGCCCCGGCCGCGTCATTCCAGAAGCTACCGCCACGCATCACACGCCCGCCGATGGAACTTGGAGGTCCCCACGGATCGCTTTGGAGCTCCACCGAATAGGCGCCATACCAATCTGCGACCCATTCCCGGACGTTGCCGTACATATCAAAGAGTCTCCAAGGGTTTGGCTCACGCTGCCCGACAGGATGGAGCTGATTACCCGAATTGCCGTTGTACCAGCCGACCTTGTCCAAGGTTGTCGGAGAACCCTGGCGGTCGCAGTAGGGGTGCCGGCTGCCGGCTCGCGCGGCATACTCCCACTCCGCCTCCGTCGGGAGACGCCCTCCCAACCAGGCGGCATAGGCATAGGCTTGGTACCATGACACGTTGACGACCGGCAGGTCGGCATCTTTCTTCACCCCAGCCACAAACCGGAGATATTCGCGGTTGGTAACCGGATGAGCCAGAAGCCGAAAGGGCGATAAGGTGACGGTGTGTGCCGGCCTTTCATCGGAGTGTCCTTGATCCTCTGGTGATCCCATTACGAAGCTTCCGCCTGGTATCACCGCCCAATCAGGATCTCCGGCTTCCGGCGTCGGCGGTGGAGGAACCCGCTTCCTCAGTGTTGCAAAAGCAGCGTCCTTCAGTCTCCCAGCCTCGCCCCGCTCGGCCGACGAACGGCTCCGGCCAGGAAAGTAATCGAGCGCCCAGGCCACAAGGCCAAAGGTCTGAAGATCGTCGGCAGCAATCGGCAGCGCTCGCTCAACGGCGTGGCGCACTTTCTGTCCACGTTCGGCTTCTGAAACATCGGCGAGCCCACTTTCGAGCAGAGCCTGCAGCGCCACATTCGAGCTTTTCTCCCCCTGTCCCGGTCGGCGGGAGGGGATGGGAGAAGGGGCCGGATCAGGCTCCATCACCGCCTCCGCCAAAACCTGCGCGAAATCGGCTACGGAAGAAAACCGCTCCTCAGGCTTCCGCGCCGCAGCCTTCTGAAGGACCATTTGGACACTGCTGGAGCAGGGCAGACTTTGCAAGAACGAGTTAGAGTCCAGAAGCGCCTCGAGAGGAAGATCCGCCCCGTGCAGGCAGAACGCCGCCGTCATCGCCAGGGAATAGACATCCGCCGCCACACCAGCCTCTTGCGGCGCGCTCATCGCCTCCGGCGCGGAATATAGAAACGTTCCCAGCATCCCGCCGGCCAACGTGCCTCCTGTGGTATCGGCGGCCCGGACGAGATCGAAGTCTGAAAGCTTGGGACGGCCTTTCGCATCGAGCAGGATGTTCGCCGGCTTGATATCCCGGTGGATGACGACGTGCTCGTGAGCGAACGAAAGCGCTGCCGCCACCTCCTGAAGGAGCGGCACGATCGCCTCCTTGGCCAAGCGCTTTCCGAGCACTGCGTCGCGGAGATCGCCGCCCTGGAGGTACTCCATGACGAAGAAGTGGAAACCTCCATCGTCCAGCCGCTTCTCCAGGACTCGCACGATCCCCTGATGGTGCAACTCCGCCATCTTCCGCGCGCCGCGGAAGAAGCGCTCCAAGCGGCTACGGTCGTCCACGTGCTGGCCGTGGAGGACCTTGACAGCCACCACCTCGCGTGACTGCTTGGCGTAGGCTTTCCACACTGTAGAAAACCCGCCGCGCCCCAGAAGGTCGATCAAGCGGAAACGACCGCTACACAGAAAATCTCCTGGCTGGAGCCGGCCGCCCTCTCGAAGCTGGCGACGGGTCTCGAGGATCTCGCGGCGTACCGAGGTCGGATCACCGTCGGTGCTCAGCAGTTCCTCCTCGCGGGAGTAGAGAGCCTGAAGCGTCTCGGCCAAACCACGGGTACCGGCATCGGTGTATCTCGGCTCCGGAGCCGGCGCCGCCGGCGCGGCAGGTTCAGATCTCGTACCGAGCGCCGCATGAAGCTTCGCGAAAGGATCTACCCGCCCCTCCGAATGTGTGAAATCAATCCCGACGATGCCGTAGAGCCACACCGGCCGCTCGACCGCCTCGAGGATCAGCGGCATGAGGCGCCGGCGCCGTTCTCCCATGTCGAGGACTTTGCAGATGATCGCCTCTTCGCGGGTGTTGCCGCTGTCGAAGTACCGGGGCGAGAGAATCGCCAGAGTGAAACGGCTCTCCCGGATGCAGCGCTCCATCTCTTCGAGCAACATCTGCTCAGGCCGGAAATCCCGGTCGTCGATTGCCACCTTGAAGCCGGCGCCTTCCAGCCGCTCGAACAGGCTCCATGCGAAGCTGCGGTCCGGCTCCTGGTGCCGGTAGCTCAGGAAGGCGTCGTAACGAAAGGTCTCCGGCGTCGTGGTCATGGCATCAAGGGAGCGATCGTGCCGGGCCGAGCTATCCGTCAATCTCCGCCCGGTCGAGCAGGCGGCGGCTGTGGCGGACGGTCAAGACAGAGATCTGCTTGGCATCAATGCGATAGATGATTCGATAGCTGCCATAGCTCAGCTCGCGGTGGTCCTCTTTCTTCAGCTCCGGCACCATCCGCCCCATCTTCGGCAGGTCCGCCAGACTCTCCGTCGCGTCAAAGAGCCCATCCAGCCATCGGGCGGCGGCGCCCGACTTGTCTTGAGCGATGACGTGGGCCTGTTCGACCGCGCGGTCGATGGCGAGCGGGGACCAGATGACCTTCAATCCGCGAGCCTCGCCAAGGCTTGTCTCCTCGCCTCTTTCTGAGGCACTCCACGGCCGTCTTCGATCTGGCGCGCGGCGGTGTGGACGTCGCGGAGAAGCTCCAGCTCATCGAGGAGCTGCTGGTACTCGCCGACGCCGAGGACGACCGCGGAGGAGTGTCCTCTCTGGGTCAGCACCAAGGCCCTCCCGGTTTCCCGGATCTTCTGAATCATGCCCGCGGCGTCGGCGCGGAATTCGGAGAGGGGCCGGATGTCTTCTTCGAGGTTGAGGCTGTTCATTATCTGGTACCTCCAGGAGTACAAAGCATGGTACCACTGCGGGCGGAACCTTCGAGGTAGCTCGGGTCCGTGAGCAGGTCAGATCACGCGTGCCGGTCGAGCCTGCAGACGCGGACCACCGTGGCAGGGAGGCCCAGGATCTCCGGGTCACCGGTGAGGACGGGCGCCTTTTCCAGCCGGCCGGTGGCGACGGCGAAGGCGTCGGCGTAGGAGAGGGGATGCCTCGCCTTGACGCGGGCGGCTTCGAGGACGAGGCTCTCGCGCGCCGGTACGATGTCGATGGGGAGGGTCTTGACCTGGCTGAGGCGTTCCTCGGCCAGCGTCTCGTTGGTGAGCTGGAGCAGACGGTAGAAGACCTCGCCGAGGTTGACCACGTTGAGCAGCAAGCGGACGTTGCCGCTCTGCGCCCGGCGGAGATAGCGGCGCATCACCGTCGCGCCGGGTTCCTCGGCGCGCAGGAACGCCAGGATCGCCCAGGAATCAACGACCGCGACGTTGCCAGCGCTCATCGGCTTCGATTTCGGCCTGGTGCTCGGCTTCGAGGTCCGCGAGGGGATCGCGAGGGAGATCCTTGAGGCAGCCATAGAGGAGATCGATGCCATCCTCGATTTCGAGAGGCATCAAGCGAACGGCACCATCGCCCATGATCTCGACCCCAAGCTGGGTGCCCGACGACCAGTGGAGCTGCTCGCGCACACGCTTGGGAATGACGACTTGCCCTTTGCTGGTAACTCGCGTTGCGGACTTCATGGGCACCATCTTACCAAGGAGGTAAGACTGCGTCCATTGGCAGGCGTCTCCATCCGTCTCCATCGCCCCCCCTCACCCAAAAAACGCCAACCCCGCCGCATGCCCGATCGCGGGCACCACGAGCGCGCGGTCCAGATAGCGGTTGAATCTCTCGCAGGAGGATTCGGCGACGAAGAGGCAGCCGTGGCAGGCGGCGCCTTCGAGGTGGCGTTCGGCGTGGTCGTTTTCGGGGGAGTGGCCGGCGCAGACGGGGTCGTTGGAGCAGAGGCGGCCGAGGTCGAGGGCGCGGTGGAGGTGGCGGCGGAGGTTGCGGCCCTGGTCGACGAGGCCTCCGAGGGTGCCTTCGGTGCCGGGGCTGCCGGTGGAGAGGAGGATGGCGGCCATGGGGGTGGCGGCGGTCGCGGGGGCGCAGTAGAGGCGCTCGCGGATGGCGCTGGCGGCGTAGCCGCAGTCGAGGGAGATGGCGGAGAGGAGGAGGTGCGCCAGGGAATGGAGGAGGTAGAAGCGGACTCCGGGAAACTCGGGCGGCCGGTCGCCTTTCTCGGTGTCGGTGCGCAGGGTGCCGAGCCAGTCGCGGTAGCCGGCGAGGAGCTCGCGCTCCCGGGCCTGCACGGCCGGTCTCGATTCCCACTCGCGGACGGCGGCTTCGTCGAGCTCAAGGAAGACGCCTTCGCCGCGGACTTCGCTCGCCGGCAGCCAGTCCTGGAGGAGGGAGAGGGGCGCGGACTGGACTTCGAGGTCGAATTCGCCTTCGAGGTCCGGCATGACGGGCTCGAGGCGGGTGAAGCCGATCTGGACGCGGATCTCGCGCAGCTTGGCGGCCAGAACCACGCGGGCGATTTTGGGGATGGGGCCGCCTTCGGGCTCGATGGTGCGCGCGAAGAAGACGTCGCTGACGCCGGGCAGCTCGCCGGGGGTCTCCAGCTTCTGGGAGACGAGCTGTTTGTATTCGGCGGTGCGCAGCGGCTCGCGGACGGGGCCGCCGCCGCGCCGCACCTGCTCGATGACGGCGAGGATCTCCGCATCGGTGAAGCCGGCGAGGGCCTCTTTCGCCTTCTTGATTTTCCGGTTGAAGGGCAGCGATTCGGCATCGGCTTCGCTCAGGATGTCCCAGACGCCGCGCACCGCCGATTCCAGCTCCTTGCCGCGCTCGGGGATGGAGAGAGCGCTGACTTCCTGGCCGAAGTAGGCATTGCTGGCGCTGCGCACGAGGAGGCGGAGGTGCTCGTCGTTGCACGTCTCGCGGCCGTTCTCGCCGAGCCAGGGGCGCTCGCCGCCGCAGCGGGGCAGGGACTCGGGGATGAGGGCGGTGGAGAGACGTTCGCGGGCGCCGCAGGCGCACTCGACGACGATCTCGGAGAAGTCGCCGGTGGCTCCTTCTTGCAGGCGCAGGCTCGGCGCCGGGCAGAAGCCCTCCCGGCTGCGGTGGGCGAAGCGGACCCAGGGGAAGTCTTCGATGTGGCCGCGCCGGCAACTGGCGACGAAGCGCACGGGGACGCATTCGAAGCCGCCGGTGCGGTTGCAGGCGTGGCGGTAGCGGTTGCCCTTGAGGTCGAGGCCGTCGGAGCGGACGAGGGCGCGGCACTCGGGGTTCTGGCAGACGAACCAGCGCGGCAGCTCGAGGACCTGGATGCCGGAGGTCTTCGTGGGCTCCTTCTCGTCGCCCACGGGTGGCATGCGGAAGCAGTGCTCGGGTGCCAGGGGCCGGTCCGCTTTGGCAAAGCGCGGCGCCAGGCGGTCGCGCAGGCGCGGCTCGGGGAGGGAGGCGGCCTCGGCCTTGCCCGGCGGATAGCTCCAGAAGTCGAGGCCGCTGACCATGACGGCGTGGTCGACGAGGTCGATCATGGCGCCCGGGCCGTAGGTGCGGACGACCTGGCTGCGGCGGACTTTCCCTTCGGGCTGGACGAAGAAGGCACCCTGCGCTCCCCCGCTCTTGCCACGCCGTGACGCCATTATTCGTGCCCTCCCAGCCGGCCGCGCTTCAGCCAGAGATGGGACACCGGCTCGACGTCGCGCATCGAGGTCGGCGCCGTGAACAGCTTGACCTCGGGCTCCTCTTGCGGCTGCTCGGGATCGAGGACGGTGCTCAGCATGGCCTTGGCGCCGCCGCGTCCGCGGTCGTACGGCGAGTAGGCGCGCAGGTAGCCGCCGGCCGGCGCGAGGAGCGCCAGGCGCTCCCAGGCGGCGACGAGCGCGCGGCCTCTCTCGACGAGGGCGGTGCGCAGGGTCGCCCGCTTCTCGAGCGCCAGGTCCGGCTGTCCGGCGGCCCGCTCGGCGATCTGCTGGACGGCTTTCTCGGCTTGGGCGCGGTGGTCGGCGATGCGCATCGCGGCGGTCGCGGGAGTGAGAGCCGGATCGTCCAGGCGCGCCATGGCGAGCAGGGTGCCGGCGAGGCCGCGGTCGAGGGCGGGGCCGGAGAAGGGGGTGAGGCTGGAGACTTCGACGAAGCGGTAGAAGCTCTCGTGGTAGAAGGGAAAGCGCTCGTAGTGCGAGCGGTCGCGCGGCTTGTGGAGGTTGAAGCAGGTGACGACGAGGCCCGGCCGCGCCGCCTGCCGGCCGACGCGGCTGGAGGCCTGGATGTATTCGCTGGTCGCCTTCGGCTGCCCCGCCACGACCATGAGGCCGAGGCGCTCGATGTCGACGCCCACGGAGATCATGTTGCTGGCCAGGACGACGTCGACGTGCTCGGGATCGCTGTGCGGCTTGGCCAGCCGGTCTTTGGATTTCTTGATCTTGCCGACGTTCTCGCGGCTGGTCAGCTCGACCGGCTCGTCGCCCACCTTGCGGTCGCGGAACCACGGGTGCGGGCGGTCCCAGCCGAGCGGCTTGCGCGCTTCGGCGAGGCCGCTCCGCGTGCGCACCTCGTCCTCGACGAGGCGGCGCATGCCGCCGAGCTCGCGCAGGCTGTTGAAGTAGCCGACCAGGGTCATGTAGGCGTCCGCGGTCTCGCTGCCCGGTCCCTGCGCCGCGTACAGGCGCTCGGCGGCGGCGAGGAGGGCGACGTAGACGCGCAGGAGGATGGCTTTCATCGCCCGCCCGGTGCCCGCGATGCCGAGGTAGAGGCGGCCCGGCACCTCGGTGTCGACCTCGGAGAACCAGGTCTCGGAGACATCCGGCCCGGGCGGCGGAAAGACGGCGGTGCGCCGGCGGCCGAAGAGGGCGTGGATCTGCTCGCGAGCCCGCCGCACGGTGGCGGTGGAGGCGAGGATCTTGGGCAGGATGACCGCGCCGTCCGCCAGGGTGCGGGCGCAGAGGGCTTCGACGGCGGTCTCATAGAGGCCGGCCATGGTGCCGAGGGGGCCGGAGATGAGGTGCAGCTCGTCCTGGACGATGAGCTCCGGCGGGCGCAGGCCCTCGGGGAGCGCCACGAGAGCGCCGCGCGGCGTCTCGCCCAGCGCCGCGTCGACCGGACCCCAGAAGCGCCGGCCGCTCTGCTCGCGGTTCTCCTCGCGATACTGAACGCGGCCGAAGAGCATGCCCGCCTCGCCGCGCCAGGGCATCATGGCGAGCTTGTCGACGGTGGCGAGGAGGAAGGCCGGCAGCTCGCGGTAGACCTGCTCGTCGACGAAGAGGACCGGCAAGCCCTCGGGATGGCGGCCGGCCGCGAAGTCGCAGCGGAAGCTTGAGCAGCCGACGAGGACCTCGCGCGGCTCGTCGAGGGAGTCGAGCTGCAAGCTGTCCGGTCCCAGGACGGCGCCGCACCAGGGGCAGAGGGTGAGCGGGAACGGCGACGTAGTGCTGGAGGCGGCGCGGTTTTTATAGGTCAGGATCTTGAGCTTGACCTCGCTCATGGTGTTGGCCGTGGCGCTCTTGCCCACCCACAGGCCGACGGCGAAGCGCACGCGGCCGAGGCGCCCGGGCTCCTGCCGGCGCAGGACTTCGAGGGCGCAGACGAGGGTCGCCGCGCGGGCGAGCTGGTCGAGGGTGAGGAGGCGCAGGGTGTAGCGCAGGAGGACGGCGACGCCGAGGCCGCCGTCCGGCCGCTCCCGGCCGCGCAGGCGGCGCAGGAGGAGAACGACGGCGATGACGCCAAGATAGGCCTCGGTCTTGCCGCCGCCCGTCGGAAAGAAGATGAGCTCGACGGTCTCGCGGTCGGCGCACTTCTCGTCGGCCAGGCCCGGCAGGTTCAGAAGGACGAAGGCGAGCTGGAAGAGGTGCCACTTGGGGACCTTGCCGTCGGTGTACCGCTCCGGGCTCCGCCGCCGCGCGGATTCGGCCATGGCGCGGTTGGCGAGCTGGAAGGCGAGGCGGATCTCGGGGTCCCCGGCCACCAGCTCGATGCCCGCGGCGATCCGCCGGCACGCCTGGTCGGCTTCGTCCATCAAGCCGTCGCGCGCCGCGCCGCGCGCCGGGCTCCCGACGTCGCTCCGCCGCTGCTTCGCGATCCAGGCGCCGTACTCTTCCGGCAAAGCCTCCAGGGCGCGCCGGAGCGCTTCGCCGCCGTCCAGGGCGCCGAGCTCGTCCATGCCGGTGACGACGCGGGTCACCTCGCGGGATTTCACCCGCGGCACCTCGGCACGCGGAATCCACGCCGTCTTCACCCGCGTCACCGCACCGCCGTCCTCCGGCCGCACGACGTCGACGGAGACGCCATGGCCGACGGCGTAGTCGCAGCAGTTGCGGAACTGGAGATCGGAGATCTGGGCGTCCGCGTCGACAGCTCCGGCCTCCTCGGTCTCCTCACCATTGATCAGAATGGCGCGCGGCACGATGCCGGCCGCGTGCTCGATCGCCATCTCGACCTGGAAGAGGAAGCGCTCGTCCTGCCGTCCCTTCTCCCCCGCCGCGCGGCCGTTGACGACGAAGAGGGCGAGAGCCCGCGTGCCCGGCCGCGGAATGTCGACGGTCTCCAGACGGCCGGCGAGCCGGACGCCGTCGCCGGTGAGCGGAATCCCCTTGAGAATCCGCGCCGGATCGAGAGGCACCTCCACGGTCCGCGCCGGCTGGGCCTGCCGCCGCCACACGCGCGTGGAGCCGCGTCCGCTGTCCTTCTCGCGTTCCTCGGCTTCATATTCGGCCCAGGCGACGGTGACGCGCACGGAGTCGTTCACCGGTCCCGCGGGCAGGAGGACAGAGAGGCCCATCGACGCCGGAAGCCGGTTCTTCTGCTTCGGCTCGGTCTCGCCCCCCGTCCCCTCCGCCTCCTCGCCGTCCTCGTCGGCCGCGATGGCAAACTGGTCGTCCTGGTTCGGATCTTCATCCGTGGGCTCGGCGGCCTCGCGGCCCCCCTGCGGCGCCAGAAAGCCGGTCAGGTACCAGCGCGACGGCGGCAGCGGCAGAACCTCCTCGCCGCTCGCCGGATCGAACGGTCCCACCAGATCCGCCTTCAGGGCGTGAACGATCTCCTCGCGCAGCTCAGACGGCGTGTCCGCCATAGAGGAATGGGCCTCCTCGTTTCAGTGAAGGCGCAGGATAGCACGGAGCCTCTGGTGCGGCAGGCTCAGTGAGTCGATTTCTCCAGAAGTACCAGGACATGGTCACAAAGAGCGGCGCTGATCCAGATATCCGGCCGATTCCGGGCGGTTTCTACCAGCGAGATCGCGTCGGCCCTGGAGAGGTGTCCCCCCTCGCAGGCTGACAAGATCACGCCGAGAGTCCCCTTGAGCTGCGTGCCCATCCCGGCCGCCTTCAGGTTGGCGAGGGCGGCCTTCCGGGCGTCGAGATCGTCGATCAGAAGGCAGTCCGCTCGTCGGCCTATCGCCAGAAGGACACTCTGCTCCTCCCCTGGCCCCAGAAGGGCTGGGACAGGCAACTTTGTCCGCTCCGGAGACATGATCTCCAACTGCCTGGATCGGTAGCACTCTTGGAGGAGAGCCGCGTCTGGAGCGCCCAGCCGCAGTCCGGCCGTGATGAGCTCCTCGTAGACCGCGGGAGGTGTCAGTATCTTCGGGAAAAGGCTGAACAGGGTATCGAGCCCGCCAACCTTGGCGAGCGCCATGAGCGGCCCGCTATCGGAGACGACAATCACAGATTGGAATCGTCAACGTCCGTGCCATCGACTCTTGGAGCCAGGCCGTGGGCATAGGCCAGCGGGATCATCTCCCGCAGGGAGACCCCGGCTTGGCCGGCCGCATGCGCCAATGTGCCCTCGCCCCTCCCATAGGCCGCGAGAGCCTTGCGAACCTGCCACTCCCGAAGGCCCAGCGCCAAGACCTCCTGTCGCTCCAAGGCGCCGGGTGGCAGTTGGCTGGCCAATTCCTCTGGCACGATGATCACTTCTTGTCTCTGTGGAGCCATAAGCTTTGAGGCTGCGGCATGTGCGCAACCGTCCCGGCGAAATCATAGCACCACCTCCGAGTAGCTCGGGCGGCGGCCGGCCGCCGCCTGCGCTACCGCCTCGGCCCCGATGCGGACGCGCAGGGGTTCCCCATCCTCCTCGAAGGCCACTTCGCCGGCCACTCCCGCCACTACACATGGGCCTGTGGTGGCCTCGCAGGGCCGCGGGCTTATGTTCCAGCGCAACACAGTGGAACATTCCGCAACACAAGCCGCGCAACACAGGAAATCCACCTCGCCGCCCGCCTTCTCCTCTCTGGAAGAGCGCTGCCGCACCACGGCGAGACCCTTCGCGGTCGCCGCAACCCGTTGACGCAACACAAAGATCGCGAGCTCGTTCATCCGGGAAGCGAACGCCAACACTGCGCCCGAGATTTTTGTGTCCGCGCAGCCGAGCTCCAACACTGCGCTCGAGATTCCTGTGTTGGCGCTCAGCTCCCGCAACACAAAACTCGGGATTCCAGTGTTGGCGGAGACGAACGCCAACACTGCGCTCGCCTTCTCTGTGTTAGCGCAGAGTTCCCGCAACACGGAGCCCGAGATTCCAATGGTGCAAATCCGCAGCGCAGTGATGCGGGAAGAGATCCCAATGTTCCAAAACCGCTTCCCGGTGCCCCGGAGACGGGTTTCCGTGATGCGCGAACGCAGCCCGAAGACCCGCGAGCGGAGCGCAATGCTGCGGGAAAGCTCCGCGGTGCCCCAGCTCCGCTGCGCCGCGATGCAGCCGCGCTCCCGCGTGGCGCGGGACGGCAGCGCCGGGATGCGAGCGCTCGACCGCATGGCGCGTAACCTCGCCGCCATGATGCGGAAGCGCTGGCCGGTGGAGTCGCACGCGCGTAGCGTCCGAGTACCTGAAGCGCCGCCATCGCGACGCGATCACCGCCCAATACCAGAAGGCGTACGCCGAAGCTCCCGGTCTCGGCGAAGACTTTGAAGGCTGGGAGGATCAGGGCTCGTGGCCGACCGAGTGAACCGCGGCGAGATCTGGCTGTTCACTTTCAAACCTCCGGACAAGCGGCGCCCTGTTCTCGTCCTCACCCGGCAAGAGGTGATTCCTCTCCTGTCGACCGTCATGGTGGCGCCGATCACGTCAACCATCCGGGGAGCACCCAGCGAGGTCCTGGTCGGCACGGAGGAGGGGCTCAAAGCTCCCTCCGCGATCAACCTGGACCACGTGCAGACGGTGGACCGGCGCCTCTTGGCCCACTATGTCGGAACGCTCAGCGGCCCCAAGATGACCGCGGTCTGCCGGGCTCCCGGGCGGACTTGAACGCGGGTTGGAGAGGGGCGACGGAAGTGAGGGTCCCGGCGAAGACACGCCGCCCAGCCCGCGTTCCGCCCCGAAATCCAGCCCCGGAGGGGCGACAGCATATAGCCTGGGGCGTGAGCCCCAGGCTGACTCCCAAACCTCCAGAAAGCCCCGGAGGGGCGGCAGCAGACCGCCGGGATACACCCCGCTCTCGCTGCGACATCTCCGCTCCCCTCCGGCTCCTCGCTACCTTCCGCTGCCGCCCCTTCAGGGCTGGGGATGATGGTCTCTCCTGACCTGGGGCTCACGCCCCAGGCTGTATCCTGCCGCCCCTCCGGGGCTGAGCTTGCGGCGCTCAGGGGCGCTCCCTCAATTCCACTCAAACCTTGTCCCGGAGGGACTACGGAACATAGCCCAGGGATTTATCCCTGGGGCTCGGCGGCGTATTCCGACGCCCCGAAATCCAGCCTCGGAGATCCGGCAGCAGACCGCCGGGATACGCCCCGCTCGCGCTGCGCGTATTCGTTTCCCGGCCGCCCCTACCCCCTACTCCCCCAGCAACGACGCCTGCCCTTCGTTCTTCGGCCGGCGTCCGCGCGCCTTTTTCGGAGCGGCGGCCGGGAGCTGCCGCTTCTCCTCTTCCGCGCGCCGGGCGTTGAGCACGAACAGGCGGTCGATCACCTCGTCCTCGAACGCTTCGAGGGCGCGGCGCTCGGCGTCGGTCGACGGGGTGCCGTAGGGCGGAACGGGGAGGTCCGACCAGCCGTAGGCGTCGAGAACGGCGCGGTCCATCTCCTCGTGGAGCCGCCGCAGCTCTTCGATGCGCGGGTCGTGGCAGGCCGGGTCCTTGAGGAGGTTGTAGGTGTCGGTCAGGCCCCGCTGGGTGTCGAGCATGCACTGGGCGCGGGTGTCGTAGAGACGCTGGCCGATGTCTTCCAGAGAGGGGATGACGGTTCGGGGATCGGGTTGGGGAAAGGGGAAGGTTTCAAAGCAGTCGGAGGCGCTGTAGCGGAGGTCGCTTCTCATGGAGGAGGAGAGAAGCCGCGCCCATGGCTCATGGATACGAGACTGAAGAGAGGCGAAAAATGAACTCTCTTGAACAGGGTAAACGTAAAGAGAATCTCCAAAGACGCGCCCCGTGGTCTGCCATACGAACACGAGATGCTTTGTCACCCGTGAGTTGACCAAGCATCTACCAAGTCCAGACAGAGCCGACGCCAGCCCTGGACTTGATCGACCAAACTGCCACCAGAAAGCCTTATATTTTCTACCGTCACTGTTGTCGCGAAGCCTTTCGCGGTCTGGCTTTACTAGGTCTCTAACTCTTTGCAGAGGTCCAGGCCACGCAGTGGCTTCGGCCAAAGTCAATTGCCGAAAGTTGATGACGTACCTGGCATGTTCCTGGCCCGGAGCAGAGTTCACTTCCTCTCCACCGATATACGGAACCACTACATCAGAGTTCCTTGAATCTTCGCTCAGGCTAGCAATAGCTTCTTCTGGAGAGAGGAAGAATCCACCCCCCAAGACGTTGCTTCCCTGAAAGCTCAAACCTCGATTGAGCTCCATGGGAACCGGATCTGGTCGCTCAGGCTTTCCAAGCAAAAACGAATTAATCGCCGAAACAAATTGCCCGTCGAGCCGTCGATGCTCTTTCAATGCGGCAATGACTCGTCCTATGCCGACATGAACTACCGCTACACCAACAGACGCACTATCTCCAGGCCATGGCATACTTCTTATAGCTTCATAGATCACGTGTCCTGAGCCAAGAAGGGGCTTTAGGCCAACAGATCTGACATCGCCTTGGGCGATTGTATTGGTCGCAATAAAACCAAACGTTCCGTGAGATCCGACAAGCACTGAAGCCCGCCGAAGGAAATGGGCACAAATATCTCCGTTCCTGCCAGAGCTATGCAACGCGTCAAGCCAATCGGAATATGAGAGCCCCATCTCCGTCGAGATCCTCTTTCCCCCCAGAAACGGCGGATTCCCCACAAACGCATCCATCCAAGCCGCCCCATTCATCTTCCCGCCATCCAATGGGTCAGGCCGTTCCGCGTAGAACACCTCCGGAAACTCGATCATCCAGTGGAACACCGGAATCCGTGCCTTGATCTCGTCCTGCATCCGTTTCAGCTCGTCCGGCGCCTCGCCGCGATCCTTCAGCCACTCGGTGACGAGCTGGAGACGCCGGCCGAGCTCCTTCTTGCGCTCCTTGTCCTTCTCGGCCGCGAAGAAGGCGCCGACGATGACGTCCGCGATCAGGCGGACGTTCTTGAGCGCGTCGTCCGCGTCCCAGAGGAGCCGCTCCTTCTGCTTCTGCGCCTCGCGGGACGAATCCTCGGCCAGCTCCTGGATCTGGCGGCGGAGACTGATCGCTTCCTCCAGGGCGGCGTCCAGCTCCTTCGACGCGAAATCGAGCTGCGCTTCCGGCTGCCAGTGAAAGCCGCGGATCTGCTCGAACGTCAGGCCGACCAGGGAATCGCCGTGGCGCAGAGCGTGATCGAGAAACGTGAACGGGAGATCGCGGGCCATCGTCTCCAGCCAGAGCGAGATCTTGGCGAGGCCGGCGGCGAGGTGGTTCTTGTCCACGCCGTAGAGACAGGTCTGCGCCACCAGGCGGCGGGCGTGGAGATGGACGTCCTCGTGCGGCGAGGCCACCAGCTCGGCGCGGCCTTCGCGGGTCCAGGCGGCGACGAGCTGATCGGCGAGGAAGCGGCAGGCTTCGACGAGGAACGCGCCGGAGCCCATGGCCGGATCGCAGACGCGGAGAGACAGCAGGAGAGCGGACGGCGGCGGCTCCCCCGGCGGGCCCATGGCCGCCAGCAGAGGCTCCAGCGTGCGGCGGACGATGGGGCCGGTGAGACTCTTCGGCGTGTAGTGACTGCTCGTGCGGCGGCGCTCCGCACCGGGCTGGATGACGAGCTGGCCGGGCCGCGCGCGCTCCGTGCTCTTGAAGCGGAAACCGTCGAGCGCGGCGAGCACCTCTTCGGTGGACACGGCGCCCTGGAGCGCCGCCGCCAGCTTCTCCGCCTGCGCCTTGGCGAGCCCCGTCTCCTCCTGGAGCCACTTCGCGCGGCGGGAAGATGGCTGCTCCAGAACCCGTTCCGCCGTCAGCCAGACGCGGTCCGGCTTCAAGCAGACCGCGGGCGTGAACACCGGCTCCACGTGATAGCCCATCAGGCGCTCATACACGCTGCCGATCTGCTCCACGTCCAGCGAGCTGTAGGAGAGGCGCTGGCCGCCGAGGAAGACCAGCTTGCCGAGCACCGCGAACACCGTGCCGTCGTCCACCGAGGGGACGCGGAGCGCCGCGCGGGCCTCCGCATCGAACGGCGCGCCGCCCGCGGTCCAGCCCTCCAGGAACGGATACCCCTCCGGATCGAACAGCTCGCCGCGCCGCGCCGGCAGCTCCAGATCGCCGTGGTGGACGCCGTCATACACCGCGCGGAACAGCGCGAGCAGCCGGTCCCAGGCCCCGAAGCGGCGGGCCATCGAATCCGGATAGCGCCCGTGATCGCTCTGGAGCTGCGCGAACAGCCCGAACAGACTCAGATGCTCGGCGTAGAACGGATGCTCCACCGGCAGCAGCCCCTTGTCCTCGGCATAGAACAGAGACACCAGGCGGAGCAGCACCGTCAGCAGCCCGCCATACAGATGATCATCCTCGCGCCGCGCCGCCTCCGCGAGCAGAGGCGAGCCGTCGCGCTCCGCGGCGCCCTCGAAGCCGCGCAGCAGCGCCTCCAGAGCCTGGAAAACCTGATCGGCGAGCTCGTTGGTGACATTCGCCTGCCGCTTGCGGCTGTCCGCCAGCAGAGCCGGAAGCTGCACCTCGCGGCCCACCGCGAACAGCCGGCGCACCGAGAGCAGCATCACAAACGCATCGAGAATCGGCCGCCCGCCCACCGACGCCATGTCCTCGATGCGAAACGTGATCGATCCCGTCGATTCCCCGTGGGGAGCGTAGACCAGCCGCACCGCGCGCCGGTTCGTGAGCAGACCGATCGGCACCCGGCAGTGCCGCAACAGACGATCGAATTTCGCCGCCGGCGGATACTCCCAGGAGCCCGTCACCGTCTCCGGCTTGTCCAGAGACAGACCGTCCGGGAGATCCCAGACCAGGAGAGCGTAGCCGGACCCGGCGTTCTTTCCTCCCCCCTGGGTGGGAGGCGGTTGGGAAAGGGGGGAGGTTAGGAGGGGGGCGCCGACTTCGGGCAAAGCGCCGGGAAACGGGGAGTTGTGGCCGTTCGCAGCGCCCCCCTCCTGGCCTCCCCCCTGCTCCAACCCTCCCCCTCCCAGGGGGGAGGGACCCTCCGGCCCGCCGTCGTTCCGGCGGAGAGCGAGCGTGGGCTGGACAGTCTGGCGTCCTTCCGGGACATAGAGACGCAGATCCTCCGGGAGCGCCGCGCCGGCATCGAACAGGTCCGGCGTCAGCTCCAGGATCTCCGAGAAGAATTCCGCCAGATCCCGGATCGACCGCGGCGTGTCGGACTCGCCCTGATCGTCCTCAAGACCGGCCGGCGGACAGATCTCCAGCAGCCTTTGCTGCACCGCCGGCGCCTGCCTCTCGATGCACTGCGCGTCCACGAGGACAGGGATCGAGACGACCAGGCCTTCGGACGGCTGGACGAGACCGAGCCATTCTTCGTGGAAGCGGGTGACGGCGTCGGTCATGGCATCAGCTCCACGGGGCCACCGCCCGAGGCGCCCTCTCCCCCATCCCCTCTCCCGCGCGCCCCCCCTTCCCACCACCCCGAGCGGGAGAGGGGCGCCACCACCCAAGCCCAAAAAGGAAAGTCCCGAGACACGATTCCGCAGGCGTTCCCCCTCTCCCGTTCGGGGCGGAAGGGAGGGGGCCGCACGGGAGAGGGGGCCAGGGGGAGAGGGCCATTTTGAGGGTCACCCCCGCCCCTCCGGCCACAGATACACCAGCCCCACCGGCTCCAGCCGCCGCAGGACGATCTGGTAGAGATCCGCGACGGCGGCGGGCTCGGTTTCGATCTCCCGGTCGATGTCGAGAACACGTTGCTGGAGGTGGGCGCGGTCGTCTTCGATCTGACGGATCTGCTCGCGGCCCTGGCGGTCGGTGAGGGTCAGGGGGAGCAGGAGCTGGGGCAGCTTGTCGAGCGCTTTGAGGATCGCGGCGCGCTGATTGTTGAGGATGCGGCGGAGATCCGTGGACTCCGTGGCGGCGCGGCCGGCGAGCTGGCGCTCGGCTTCGTGGACGCGGGCGTCGGCTTCGTCGCGGACGTGCGGCCAGAGGGCGGCGAAATCCTTCGCGGCCGAGGCGGCGAGATGGGCGCGCACGCGGTCGTTGACGCCGGCGGCGGGATCGCCGGTGGCCGGCAGCTCGCGGAGGATGCGGTCCAGACGGTCGCGGATCTTGCGCTCGGCGGCTTCGGCGACGGGCTGGAGATGCTCCGGCCCGCCGCTCTCCAGCCAGGGCGCGGCGACGGCGAGGATCTCGTCGTGGAGACGGGCGGCGCGTGGGCCGAAGAGGGAGAGGCGGCCGAAGGCGATCGCCATCACCTGCGAGCCGTAGGGATCGCGCACCGCGGTGGCGCGGGCGAGATCGTGCGCGCCGTAGCCCTGGGAAAGGAAGCGGGAGAGCACGCGCTGCACGAACGGATGCTGGAGATGGAGATGCACCCGCGAGCCGTCCAGACGGTGGAGCGGACGGAAGATCACCGGCAGCAGCGGCCGGCGGCGCCAGGCCCAGAGCGGCTCGTCGCGCGCCTGCGGCAGGCGCAGCGTGTCCAGCGTCTCCTGCCAGGAATCCGGCAGCGGCGGCACCTCGAAAGCGGGCGGATCGTCCGGCGCGGAGAGAGCCGGGAGAGGCCGCAGCGGCGGCGCGCCCGCCATCTCCAGCCCGGCGTCCAGCGTCTCCCGGAGGAGATCCGGATCGAGCTCCAGCCGCTCGCGGGAGCTCTCCAGAATCCGCGCCGCGCCCTCGATCTCCTTCCTCAGCTTCTGCAGATCCGCGCGCTCCGTCTCCAGCTCCGTGCGCACCGTCTCCGCCCGGCCGCCGACCTTCTCCGCCTCGTCCAGAGCGGCGGCCGAGGCCTCCGAGATCCCGCCGTCGAGCACCTCGGCGAAACGGCCGAGCAGCACGTCCGAGAGCGAGCCGAGCTCGCGGCGGATCGTCTCCACCTTGCGCACCAGCACCTTGAGCACACTGTCCTCGCGGCGCTGCGGATAGAAGAACGAGTGGCAGCGCACCTCCGGCGCCGCCTGAAGCGTGCGGTCGATGCGGCCGTTGCGCTGCTCCATGCGCGCCGGATTCCACGGGATGTCGAAGTGGAACAGATCCGCGCAGTGCCCCTGGAGATTCACCCCCTCGCGGGCGGCGTCCGTGGCGAGGAGAATGCGCACCGGCTCCTCCTCCGGCGGCGCGTTGAAAGCGCGCTGGATCGCCTCGCGGCGCTCGTCCGACAGGCCGCCGTGGAACTGGAGAATGCGGCGGTCCGCCTCCTCCGTCCCCTCGATCGCCGTGCGCAGCATGCGGTAGAGATACGCCTTGGTGTCGCCGTACTCCGTGAACAGGATCACCCGGCGGCCGGTCCAGCGCGTGTCGATGCCACGGCCATGCACCGCACCGTTGCGGCCGGGCAGGGCGCCGGGGCACTGATAGTGGCGCATCCAGGAGAGCAGCGCGAGCACCTTGGCGTCCGGCACGTTGCGTCCGTGCCCGGCGAGGCGGAGCATCTCGTCGAGCAGAGCGCGGGCGCGGCCGGAAGGAGCCGCCAGCCGGCGCGACGCCGCCGCCACCTCGGCGCCCGCCGACGCCTCGGCGCTCTCGTCGTCGACGCCGTACTCGTCATCGTCCAGAAGAGTGGGCAGAAGAGTCGGCTGCGAGCCCGCGCCGGAATCCTCAGTGGCCTCCTCGCCGGCGTGCTCCGCATGCAGCTTCAGCGTGTGCCAGAACGCCTCGACGCTGCTCAGCAGCCGCTTCTGGAGATTGATGAACACGAGCTGGCCGCGCTTGTTGCGCCGCGGGCGCATCAGCTCCGTGTACTCGGCGAGCAGGCGGGACAGCTCCAGCTCCACCGGCTCTGCCGTCTCCACGACGCCGAGATCGAGCGGCGGAGCGCCGAAGCCGCGGACCTCCGGATCGGCGGAGCCGCCGCGCCCGCGGCAGATCCAGTGGCCGTCCTCGTGGGCGAGATCCAGCTCCACGATCCGGCGCTCCGGATAATTGCCGATGTGCAGCTCCCGCAGATCCGCCTTCAACCGCCGCACCATCACCGCCTCGAGCTGCCCGGGGCGCACCTCCACCCCGCGCGTGAAACGGTGCGGATCGAGGATCTCCAGGAGCGCCGAGAAACTGTTCGAATGCCCGTTGTGCGGCGTCGCCGAGAGAAACAGCCGGTTCTCGAACCGCGGCGCCACATCGCGCACCACCTTCGTCAGCCGCGAATCGACTGCGTAGACGCTCGCCGAAGCCGGCGCCGCCGTGTGCGCCTCGTCCAGGATCAGCAGACTCTTTCGCGCCCGCGCTCCGAGATGATCGAGCAGCGGATCGCGCACCTCCGGGCGGCGCAGGAGCTGATACGAGACCACAAACCGCGCGTGCGTCGTCCACGGATTCACCGCGAAACCGCGCTCCCGCCGGCGGCGCGCGACGAAGTCCCGGTTGTAGACCTCGAAGCGCAGCCCGAAGCGGCGCTCCATCTCATCGCGCCACTGGAGACAGAGCGCCGCCGGGCACACGATGAGCGCGAAATCCACCTGCTGGCGCAGCGTCAGCTCCTGGAGCACCAGCCCGGCCTCGATCGTCTTGCCGAGCCCCACGTCGTCGGCGATGAACAGATTCGCCCGCGGCAGCTCCAGCGCCTTGCGCAACGGCGTGAGCTGGTGATCGATCAGTTGAATCCCGGCCCGGAACGGCGCCTGGAACAGCCGCGCATCCGTCGCCGTCACCGCGTTCCACCGCAGCGCATTGAGATAAGCCGCGAACCGCCGCGGCGGATCGAGCCGTGAGACGTCCCGCGGCCCTTGCAGCTCCGGCTGAAGAATCCGCGCCCCCAGCTCCAGCTCCCAAAGCACCGCCAGCCGCCGCCCCTGGTTGTCATCCTCCAACCCCGCCAGCTCCACCCGCGTGGCTTCCCCCGCCGAGCCGCCAGCCCCACCCCCGGGGACTATCACCTCCTCCACCAGATACTGCCGGTGCCGCACCCGCACGATATCCCCCGCCTCCGGCACCGCCCGCCGCGAAGCCCCCACCGAGAACGCAGCCGCCGGAGCCGCGGCGGCGCCATCCCCGCCCGCCGCCAGCAAGCGCCCCATCAGAGCCGGCCGCGACCGCCCCGAGTCGTCGAGACCCAGAGCCCTGCACGCCGCCCGCAGCTCATCCCGGCCGAGAGACTGCAACAGCTCCGGCAGCCCGGGAGACCCGGGCGCGAACGCCTCGATCTGCGCCTCCTTGGTCGCCCCGGGCGGCACGGCGACGCCGAGATCGCGGCCGACGGCCACCAGGCGTGGTTTGGTCAGAACCTCGAGGACAGCGCGGAAGGGGGATGGCGGCACAGGAGCATTCTATCCGGCCCTCAAGATCGAACCTCAATCATGATGTAACTGGTTGAAAGAAAGGATGGTGCGGCTAGGAGGACTCGAACCCCCGACCAAGAGTTTAGGAAACTCCTGCTCTATCCACCTGAGCTATAGCCGCAGGCCAGCGAGAGTATAACCGGAACGCTCCCCCCTTCTGGGAAAAGGGGGGAAGGGTGCCTCCTTGCAGAGCGCCTCAATACTGGATCAGCGACACCACCTCGTGCCCGGCCGCCTCGAGCTTCTTGCGGCCGTCGAGGAAGGTGAGCTCGATGATGAAGCCGAAGCCGGAGACCTGGCCGCCCAGGGACTGGACCATGCGGGCGGTGGCGAGGCCGGTGCCGCCGGTGGCGACCAGGTCGTCGACGATGAGGACGTGCTCGCCGGGCTGGACGGCGTCCCGGTGCATTTCGAGGGTGTCGGCGCCGTATTCGAGCTCGTAGGTCTCGCGGATCTTCTCGTATGGCAGCTTGCCCGGCTTGCGCACCGGGACGAAGCCGGCGTTCAGGTCGTAGGCCACGATGGGGCCGAACATGAAGCCGCGTGACTCGATGCCGACCACTTTGTCGATGTGCCGATCGGCGAACAGGTCGACGAAACGGTCGACGGTGGCGCGCAGGGCCAGCGGGTTCTGCAGCAGGGTGGTGATGTCATAGAAATTGATGCCCGGCTTCGGGAAGTCCGGCACCTCGCGGATGTGCTTCTTCAGATCCTCCATAAGCTTCCTTTCTTAACGATCGATCTCGAATCCCTGCCAGACGGGGACAGGGGTCAGCTCCCTCTCTTCGATCTCCGTGACGCGCGCGGCCGGCGGTCCCTCCCGCATGCGTTCGAGAAACATCGCGAGGTGCTCCGGATCGCCGGCGACGCGCACGTCCACCCGGCCGTCCGGCAGGTTGCGCACCCGGCCGTGCAAGTCCAGGGCGCGGGCGGCGTTGCGGGCGAACCAGCGGAAGCCCACCCCTTGCACCTTGCCGTTGATCACGAGATGCAGGGCGCGGCTGGCGCTCACTTCTTCTCCTTCCAGCCATGGCGCCCCACCAGCGGCACGAAGGCGACCTCCTCGCCCTCGCGGCGCCGCAGCTCGCCGCGCGCCGACTTCCTGTAGATCATCAGCCGCTGGGCGTTGAGCTGCCCTTCGGGGATCAACAGCGTGCCTCCCGGCGCGAGCTGGTCGAGGAGCGGCTCGGGCACTTTCGGCGCGCCGGCGGTGACCAGGATGCGGTCGTACGGCGCCCACTCGCTCCACCCCACCGTGCCGTCGAAGACCTGCACCTTGACGTTGTCGAGGCCGAGCTGGCGCATGCGCGGGATCGCCTGCTGCGCCAGCTCCGCGATGCGCTCCAGGCTGTAGACGCGGCGCCCGAGTTGGGCGAGGATCGCGGTCTGGTAGCCCGAGCCGGTGCCGATCTCCAGGACCGAATGCTCCGGCCCGACCTCCAGCAGCTCGGTCATGCGCGCCACGATGTAGGGCTGCGAGATGGTCTGCGCGGCGCCGATGGGCAGCGCATGGTCGCCGTAGGCCTGGGTGCGCAGGTGCTCCTTGACGAAGAGGTGCCGCGGCACCGAGCGCATGGCGGCGAGCACACGCTCGTCCTTGATCCCGCGGGCGGCGATCAGGTCGCGGACCATCCGCTCGCGCTGGTGGGCGAAGTCACTCATCGCCGGGAAAGGGCAGGGCCGTCAGCCGGTCGCGCAAAGCGGCGAAGCTCTCGAGACCCGGGTAATAGGTGAGGTCGAGATGCAGCGGCGTCACCGAAACGAAGCTGGCGACCACGGCCTCGTAGTCCGTGCCGGTGGCGCGCTCCCACTGCGGCGTGCCGGCGATCCAGTAGTACTTGCGCCCGCGAGGATCGAGCTTCTCGATCACCGACTGTTTGTAGACCCGGCGGCCGAGGCGGGTGAAGCGGACGCCCTGGATGGGACCGGCCGGCACGTTGACGTTGAGCAGCAGGTCCTTGGGGAGAGCTAGGCCGCCGTTGAGCAGGAGATCGCAGATCTCGTGCGCGAAGGCCGCCGCGGGGGCGAAGGAGAACCCCTCCGCCACCTCCTGGCTGAAGGCCACCGAGGGGATGCCGAGGAGCGCCCCCTCGAACGTGGCGCTCACCGTGCCCGAGTAGGTCACGTCGTCGCCCAGGTTGAGCCCGAAGTTGATGCCGGAGACGACGAGGTCGACCGCCTTGTCCTTGAGCACCGAGAGCACCGCCAGGTTGACGCAGTCGGTGGGCGTGCCGTCGACGGCGAAGCGGCGCTCCTCGACCTTCGTCATGCGCAGCGGCCGGCTGAGGGTGAGGGCGTGGCCCATGGCGCTCTGCTCGCGGTCGGGCGCGACCACCCACACCTCGCCCAGGGGGGCCAGGGCTTCGGCGAGGAGCTTGATCCCCTCGGAGAAGATCCCGTCGTCGTTGGTGACCAGGATGCGCGGCAAGGTCTGCTCTACTCCGCCGGGATGTAGCGGCCGATCAGCGGCTGCAGGGCCTTCTTGGTCTCGGCCGGGATCTTGTCCCGTTCGGTGATCAGCGACATGGCGAGCGCGCTGGCGCACAGGCAGTCCGCCGGACGCTGGTCGGGGATGCGCTGGAGGATCTGGCGCACCACGTTCTGCGACATCTTGACGTTCTGGCGCACGACCTCCATCACCCCTTCGCCGGAGACCGCCTCCTCCGTCTCGTGCCAGCAGTCGTAGTCGGTGACCATGGCGAGGGTGGCGTAGCAGATCTCCGCCTCGCGGGCGAGGCGCCCTTCGGTCAGGTTGGTCATGCCGATGACGTCCATCCCCAGGCCGCGGTAGACCTCGGACTCGGCGCGGGTGGAGAACTGCGGCCCTTCCATGTTGACGTAGGTGCCGCCGCGGTGGACGATGGCGCCGGCCGCCCGCCCCGCCTCGACAAACGGATCGATGAGCCGCGGGCAGATCGGCTTGGCCAGGGAGACATGGGCCACCAGGCCATTGCCGAAGAAAGTGTCGACGCGGTGGCGCGTGCGGTCGAAGAACTGGTCGGGGACCACGATGTCGGTCGGCTTGTACTCGATCTTGAGCGAGCCCACGGCGGAGACCGAGATGAGCTGCTCGACGCCGAGGACCTTGAAGCCGAAGATGTTGGCGCGATAGTTGAGCTCGGTGGGGGTCAGGCGGTGCCCGCGGCCGTGGCGGGGCAGGAAGGCCACCTGCCGGCCGTCGAGCTCGCCGATGACGTAGGCGTCGGACGGGTCGCCGAAGGGGGTCGAGATCCGCTTCTCCTCGCGGACCTTCAGGCCTTCCATGGCGTAGAGCCCGCTGCCGCCGATCACACCGATCCGGATGTCACTCATGCAAACTCCTCCTTGAAAGGGAATCTCGTCCTACAGCCCGGTGGAGCCGGCAGAGTCTAGCAGGACGGAGCCGGTCTGGGCACCCATCCGGCTCAAAGCGTCCCACCGCCCGCCCCCGGTGAGCGAGCCGCTGACTACGGTGAGCGAGCCGCTGGGCTGCGGCATCGAGCCGTTGCTCTGTGGCGAGCAGGAGTGTTGGCGGCAGGGATAGGGACACGAGTCTGTCGATACTTCGCTTGTGTCCGGAAATACTGGCTGGAGCCCGGCAAATACTCAGATTGGCGTCCGAGAGCTACATAACCTCGGATATTTATATCCGCGATCGCCTCGACCACTGCGAGCGCCGTGGCTAGCATCTGCCGCCCGGCGGCGCCGTCCACCAGCGGAACCTTCTCCCCGCGTCAGGCAGCCACGAACGCTTCGAGCTCGCGCTTAAAGCGGCCGTCGTCGCTGTCGATCGAGCGGTAGCCGTAGAACTCCTGGGGCCTCACCGAATCCGTCAGGAGTTGGCCAGAGAGACCACCAAGCGTTTTCCGACGGCGTCGGCGTAGCGCACGAGAGTCTCGATAGTGGGGTTGCGGCGTTGCCCGGTCTCCAGTTTTGACAGCGCTGACCGATCCATGCCGGTCAGCCGGGTCAGATCGGCAAGGCTCATCCCCTTTTCTTCGCGAGCGGCCTTCAGCTCCTGGATCAAGTCTGCCAACTGATCGAGAGCTACCAAGCGCTCCTCATGCCGCGCCATCAACTCGGGCAGCTCCTGGGAAACCTGCTCCCGGACCTCACGATACTTCGCGGCTTCTTCAGGGGAGAGGAGACGATTGCGGGTGATGCGCCTCAGAGTCATCGGCGGTACCTCCTGGGAGCTTCGTAAGCCGTCACGGGGTAAACCGTCGTGGCATCGACGCTCTCGTAGACAACCATCAGGTGCCGGCCCGTGCTGGTCTCTCCAAAAACCACGGGCCGGCCGGAAGATCGGCTGATGTCAATGTCTGTCGCATTCTCCAGAACGTCTTCGACCTCTTCCCTCGTGACTCCATGGTCGGCACAGTGCTGCACGTTGCCATCAGGATCGTCGTCCAGGTCCCATAGGATTGCGTCGAATCGCACAAGTCGACCCTCATGTGGAATAATAATACCACAGCCACAGCGTGGTGGCGGCGAAGACGAGGACGTTAACCGGGACGGCCTCTCAGCCGATCGCCTCCACCACCGCAAGCGCAGTCGCCAACGCCTGCCGCCCGGCGGCGCCGTCCACCAGCGGGACCTTCTCGCCGCGGCAGGCGGCGGCGAAGGCTTCGAGCTCGCGCTTGAGCGGCTCGGCGCGCTCGACCGGCAGGTTGTCGGGAAGGATACGGCGGCCGTCGGCGCTGTCGACCAGATGGTAGCCGTGGATCTCCTGGGCCTGATAGTCGAGCGAGTAGTAGCGGCTGGGCAGGAAGGCGCGCAGCTTGCGCACCCGTTCGGCGGAGACCCTGGAAGCCGTGATGTTGGCGACACAGCCGGACGCCAGGGCCACTCGCGCGTTGGCGATGTCCACCCGCGGCGAGAGGACGGCGATGCCGGTGGCCCGCACTTCGGCGACCGGGCTGGGGTCGAGGGCGTGCAGGATCTGAAGGTCGTGGATCATCAGGTCGAGGACGACGTCGACATCCAGGCTGCGCGGCGAAAAGACGGCGAGACGCTGGACTTCGAGGAAACGTGGTGGGACGCCGAGTTGGACGAGCGCCTGCACGGCCGGGTTGTAGAGCTCGACGTGCCCGACCGCCAGCACACGGCCGGCGGCGAGGCTTGCGGCGATCATGCGGTCGGCTTCGGCGAGGCTCGCGGCGATCGGTTTCTCGATGAGGACATGGAGGCCGCGTGCGAAGAGGGCGCAGCCGATCTCGGCGTGCGCGACGGTCGGCGCGGCGACCACCGCCGCGTCGAGGCGCCCGGCGAGGTCGTCGAGATCGGCGAAGGCGCGGGTGCCGTGCTCGACGGCCAGGGCCTCGGCCGCTTCGGCCCGCGAGTCGTGCAGACCGACCAGCTCGACACCGGGGAGCGCGGCCAGGTTGCGCACATGATTGCGGCCCATGGCGCCGGCGCCGATGACTCCAACTCGCAGACGGTCAGTCATCCGCGTTGGACTCCCCCCCTCCGGTACGGCCACCGCGCGGCGCCGATTTGTGGATGCCGCGCTTGGCGCTCTCGACGAAGGCGATGAGGTAATCCACGTCCGGATCGCCCGCCAGCTCCTCGCGGATCTTCTCCACCGCCTGCGACGTGTTGAGGCCGGAGCGCACCAGGAGGCGCAGGGCGCGGTCGAGGCGGCGGATGGTCTCGGCGCCGACACCTTTGCGCGACAGGCCGATCCGGTTGAGGCCGTAGAAGGTCGGCTTGACGCCGACCGTCTTGGTGAACGGCAGGGCGTCCATGGTGACGACGCTGTAGCCGCCGACGTAGGCGTGGCGGCCGACGCGGCAGAACTGGTGTACGGAGGTGAAGGCGCTGATGTTGGCGTCGTCGTGGACCTCGACGTGCCCGGCGAGGGTGGCGTTGTTGGCGAAGATCGTGCGGCTCCCCACCTGGCAGTCATGGGCGATGTGGGTGTAGACCATGAAGAGATTGTCGCTGCCGACGCGGGTGACGCCGCCCCCCTTGGCCGTGCCGCGGTGCACGGTGCACCCTTCGCGGAAGGTGTTGCGGTCGCCGATCTCGACGGTGACCCGCTCGCCGGCGAACTTGAGGTCCTGTGGCTCGAAGCCGATGCAGGCGTGGGAGAAGATGCGGTTCTCACGGCCGATCTTCGCCGGACCCAGAACCTTGGCGCCGGCGAAGATCTCGGTGCCGTCGCCGATCTCGACATCGGGGCCGATGACGGCGAACGGTCCGACGCGGACGCCGTCGCCGAGCAGCGCTCCGGGATCGACGGCGGCGAGCGGGTGGATCTGCGCGCTCATGACTTGTTGCGGTCCACCATGGCTGTGGAGAGGATGGCTTCCGCGGCCAGCTCGCCGCCGACCAGGGCCTTGCCCGCGACCTTGCAGAACGTGGAACGGAGGCGCAGGACCTCGACCTCGTAGCGGATCTGGTCGCCGGGCACCACCGGACGGCGGAACTTCGCCTCCTCGATGCCGGCGAAGAGCAGGAGCTTGTTCTCGCGCTGCGGCAGGTCGTGGAGCAGGAGCAGGCCGCCCGCCTGGGCCATCCCCTCGATCAACAGCACGCCGGGCATCACCGGGCGGCCCGGGAAGTGGCCGAGGAAGACCTCCTCATTGATCGTGACGTTCTTGATCGCCACGATCCGCTTCTTCGGCTCCATCTCCAGCACGCGGTCGACCAGCAGCAGCGGATAGCGGTGCGGCAGCACCGACATGATCCATTCGATGTCCCAGGTCTGCCCGGTCGCTCCTGACGGGTTCGGCTCGCTCACGTGATCCCTCCTCTTCCAGCTTCTTTTCGAGCGCCCGCAGGCGGCGGCTCATCTCCTCCAGGCGGCTCACCAGCACCGTCTGGCGCTTCCAGCGGCGCATCTCGACCGCCGGGATGCCGGCCACCTGGGTCCCCGGCGGGACCGGCCCCAGGGCCGCCGACTTGGCCGCCACCTGGGCTCCCTCGCCGAGGTCGATGTGCCCCGCCACTCCCGCCTGCCCGGCGAGCACGACATAGTCGGCGAGCCGCGCGCTCCCCGCGATGCCGGCCTGCCCGCAAAGGATACAATGCCGGCCGACCCGGACGTTGTGGCCGACCTGGACGAGATTGTCGATCTTCGTCCCTTCGCCGATGCGGGTCTCCCCCAGGGTCGCCCGGTCGACCGTCGAGTTGGCGCCGATCTCGACGCCCCCTTCGACCACCACGCGGCCGATCTGCGGCACCTTGTGGTGGACGCCCTGGTGCGTGGCGTAGCCGAAGCCGTCGCTGCCCAGCACGGCTCCGGCGTGGACGACGCTCCTCGGCCCGACCTCGGTGTTGTCGTAGAGGACGGCGTGCGGATGGAGCACCGCGCCCTCCCCCACCGTGCAGCCGCGCCCCACCACGGCGAGCGCGTACACCGCCGCGCCGGCGCCGATCCGGCTGCCGGCGCCGATCACCGCGTAGGGACCGACATGGGCCGTGGGATCGACCGCGCAGCCCGGCGCGAGGACGGCGGTGGGATGCACACCGGCCTCCGGCAGGGTCTCCGGCGCGATGCGGGCGAGCAGCCGGGCGAGGGCGTACGACGGATCGCCGACGATCAGGAGGCTTGTCTGAGACACGTGGGACATGCGGGACGCCAGCTCGGGCGGGAAGTCCAGCCCGACCAGGAGAGCTCCGGCGGCGCTGGCCAGCGCCTGCGCGCGATAGCGGGGATGGTTGAGGAACGAGAGGTCGCGGGGACCGGCGGTGTCCAGCGGCCGGACCGCTTCGACCTCACGCTCCGGGTCCCCTTCGACCCGCCCCCCGACCAGCTCGGCGAGATCCGCCAGCCGGTGCGCCACGATGTCTACTTGCCCTGCGCCGCCGCGGTGTCGAGCCGCTTGATGACGGAATCCGTGATGTCGATGGCCTCGTCGGCATAGATCAGGCCGCTCTCGAACTTGCGGAAGATCAGCGTGTAGCCGAGCTCCTTGCCGACCTGATTGATCACCGGCATCACCTTCTGGTCGATCTGGCCGAGCACGTCGTCGCGCTTCTTGGTGAGGTCGCGGGTTGCGTCGTCCTGCAGGCGGCGCACGGCGATGACCTTGTCCTCGAGCTGCTTCTGCATCTCGTCGAGCTTGTCCTGGGCCAGCGAGAGGCGGCCGTCGGAGATCTTGGCCTGCAGGTCCTTGATCTCCTGCTGCCTGGCGCCGAATTCCTTCTCCTTGGCCTCCTGCAGCGTCTTGAGCTCGGCGAGGGCCTTTTTGCCCGCCGCCGAATTGACCAGGATCTTTTCGGTGTCGATCACCGCGACCTTGATGGCTCCCGAAGACGGGGCGGCGGCGGGCTGGGCGGATGCGGCGTACGGTACGGCGAGCGCCAGGCCCAGGGTGAGCCCCAGCAGGGCTCGGGTGTGACGGTTGGATCTCTGTGGAAAGAGCGGCACCATAGATTTCATCTCCTTGAGTTAAAAACTGGTTCCAATACTGAACTGGAAGTTCTCGAAGCTGTCGCCCGGCTTGGCGTTGAGGTTCTGAGCATAGATGAAGCGCAGCGGAGCTCCGAAGACGGGGATCAGCACGCGCAGCTCGGCGCCCGCGGTGTAGCGCAGGCGCGACAGGTCGAACGACGATCCCTCGCCGTAGACGTTGCCGCCGTCGGCAAAGAGGAGCAGGCGGAAGGGGCCGCCGAGGATGAAGTGGTACTCCAGGTTGAGCTGGGCGTACTTGTCGCCGCCGAGGATGGTGCCAATCGCGTCCTTCACCGGATCGCCGTTGGGCTTGCGCAGGAAGATCGAGCGGAAACGGTGGCCGCGGATGCTGTTCTCGCCGCCGAGATAGAAGCGCTCCAGGGTGGGGATCGGCGTGCCGCCGAACGGCTGGATCAGGCCGGCCTCGGCGTTGATCGCGACGAGCTGACGCGCCGGGTAGTTGGTGGTCGGCAGGAACAGGCTGTACGCCACCTCCGGGCGCCAGAAGTTGTTGTTGCCGCCCAGGAAGCCGCCCGCGTACTCCACCGCCAGGCTCAGGCGCTGGCCCTGCGTGGGCTCGAAGGGATTGTCCCGGCTGTCGATCAGGTAAACCGGCCGCAGCGACGAGTTGTTGATCTGCGCCCGCGCGGTGACCGTGTCACCCGGTTTGGGATCGCCCGGCTTCGGCGCCGGATCGGTCGGCAGCGCGGGCGGCACGACATAGGTGGTCTTGTCGTCATAGTCCGAGCGGTTGTAGCTGATGCTCGCCGACTGGAACAGCTTGAAGTTGCGGCCGTAGGTCAGCACGGCGCCGCGGCTGTCGCGGATCAGCCGCTGGTTGTACGTATCGAAGCCGTAGTCGATATACTGCTTGAAGGCGCGGGCGCCGAGGCTCTGCGGCTTGTCGAGGAACCAGGGAACGAAATAGGAGAGGTCGAAGTAGTCGCGGTAGCGGCCGCTCTGGAACGACAGGCCGACCTGCTCGCCGCGGCCCAGGAAGTTCTTCGTGTTGACGGAGAACTGGCCGAAGAAGCCGTCGAGCTCGCTCCAGCCGCCGCCGAACTGCAGCTCGGTGCGGTCGGACTCGTCACCCTTGAAGGTGAGATTGACCTCTTTCTTTTCGCTGTTCGTGTTGATGTCGACCGGGTCCTCTTCGTTCAGCTTGAAGTAGCCGAGCTGGTTGACCTTGAGGACGCTATTGCGGATGGCGGCGATGTTCACCAGGCCGCCCTCGAACAGGCGTAGCTCGCGGCGCAGCACCTTGTCCATGGTCCGCGCGTTGCCTTCGAACTCGATGCGCCCGACCTTGAACTGGTCGCCCTCGGTGATATGGATGACGAGGTCGGCCACCCGGTCCGGCTTCTCCACCAGCTCCGTCTCCACCTGGGCATAGATGTAGCCCGTGTTGTGGTAGACGTCCGAAACGGCCTTGACGCCGTCGTCGATCAGCTTCTGGCGCAGCCAGGAGTCCGGCTTGTTGCGGAAGGCGCGCAGGAGGGCCTGGTCGGTGTAGATCTTGTTCCCCTCGATCGAGACCTCGCCGAACTTCCAGCGCTCTCCCTCCTCGATGGGGATGGTGAGGAACATCCGCCGCTTCTGGTCCTTGAGCGCCGCCGCCTGCGGATGCAGCGCCTTCACCTCCACCCGCGGATCGCCGATGACCACGTTCTTGTAGCCCCAGGCCTTGTACAGCTTGCGGATGCGGTCGAGGTCCTCCTGGAGCTTCGCGGGATCGTAGATGTCCTTCTTGAGGATGCGGGTGACCGGGCCGCTCTGCTTGGTGTTGCGCATGACATAGCGCAGATGGAGATCGTTGAAGACCGTGTTCCCCTCGAATTCGAGGTCCTCGATGCGAACGCGGTTCCCCTCGTCGACGGTGAAGGCCACTTTCTTTTCGTTGGGGCCCATGTCCGTCACCGTGTATTTGGCCTGGGCGAAGCGGTAGCCCTTGTCGGCGTAGAGCTGCTCGATCAGACCCTTGACCCGCTGCAGCTCGCCGAGGCTCATCGGCTCGCCTTCGCGGACCCGGATGCGCTGGGTCGACAGCTTGTCCTGGATGTCGGTCTTCGAGATCCGTTTGAGACCTTCGTAGGAGACCGAGCGGAGGATCGGCCGCTCCTTGATGACGATGACCAGCTTGACGCCCTTGTCGCCCACCGGCTCGGCATCCACCCGGATGTCGTCGACCAGCGAGCGGTCCCAGAGCTCCTTGATTTTGCGGTTGAGGAGCGCTTCGTCGAGGGGCTGTCCGATCTGGATGCCCAGGTAGAAGAGCAGCGTCTCCTCGGAGAGCGCCTGGGTACCCTGGAGCGCGACCGACTGGATGGTGCGGCCCGCATTTTCCCGGAGACCTTCCTGCACGGCCGGCGCCGGAGCGAGCGGTATGGGTTGCGCCCCGGCTTCAGGCAGCGGTACTCCTCCCGAGATCAGGAGCGGGAGGAGGGTGAGCACCAACAAACGGCGACTGACGATCCGATCAGCCCGATCAGCCTTCATTCTCGTGTGTCCTCGCTCTCAGCGGCAGCGCCGCCGGAAAAGAGATCTGCCTGCGGAGGGAGCAGCCGCGCCCGAGGGTCAACGTTGGGGAACGGCAATCTCCTGGGCGTGGGGCTCGAACGTGAGAGCGTCGTTCTCCAGATCCACGTGAATCCGGTCGATCGACTCTCCCCCGTGCTGGTTGATGAGGATTTCCGACACGGCATCCTGAATATGGCGCTGGATCGTGCGGCGGAGGGGACGCGCCCCGGTGGAGGGCTCGATGTCGGCCTTGTGCAGCAGCCACTCCCGTGCCTCCGGGGAGATTTCCAGCCGCAGCCCGCGCTCCGCCAGGGTCTCGTTGACGTCCGAGATCAGGATGTCGACGATCTGCCGCAGCTCGTTCTCGCCGAGGGGGTTGAAGACGATGATCTCGTCGATGCGGTTGATGAACTCGGGGCTGAAGGAGCGCCGCAGCTCGGCCAGGATCTCCTCCTCGATGCGCTGGAAGCTCGCCGCCTCGCTGCCTTCGCCGAAGCCCATGCGGCCGCCGCGCAACACCAGCTTGCTGCCGATGTTCGAGGTCATCAGCACCAGGGTGTTCTTGAAGTCGACCTGGTTGCCGTAGGCATCGGTCAGCGTGCCGTCCTCGAGGATCTGGAGCAGCAGGTTGGCGACGTCCGGATGCGCCTTCTCGATCTCGTCGAACAGGATCAGCGAGTAGGGCGCGCGGCGCACCCGCTCGGTGAGCTGGCCGCCCTCCTCGTGGCCGACGTAGCCCGGCGGCGAGCCGATGAGCTTCGACACGGCGTGCTTCTCCATGTACTCGCTCATGTCGAAGCGGATGAGGGCGCGCTGGCTGCCGAACAGGAACATCGAGAGCTGGCGCGCCACCTCGGTCTTGCCGACGCCCGAAGGCCCCAGGAAGATGAACGAGCCGACCGGCCGCTGCGGGTTGCTGACGCCCAGGCGCGAGCGCCGGATGGCGCGGCTGATGGCCGAGATCGAGCGGTCCTGGCCGATGACACGCAGGCGCAGGATGTCCTCCATGCGCAGCAGCCGCTCGGCCTCCTCGCTCTGCAGGGCCGCCACCGGGATGCCGGTCCACGAGGAGATGACCTCTTCGATGTCGTGCCGGGTCACTTCGAGGACGCCCGTCTCGTCCGCCGTGAGGCTCATCCTCTCCAGGTCCTCGCGCAGCTCGATCTCCCGTTCGCGCAGGTAGACGGCGCGCTCGAAGTCCTTGTCGGAGATGGCGACCTTCATCTCCTTGACCACCTGGCGGATCTCCTGCTCCAGCCGGCGCAGGTTCTGCGTGTCGCGGACGCGGCGCAGCTTGACCCGCGCGCCGGCTTCGTCGATGACGTCGATCGCCTTGTCGGGCAGATGGCGGTCCGGGATGTAGCGGCTCGACTGGTAGATCGCCGTGCGCAGGGCCTCGGCGCGATAGCGCACCTTGTGGAAGGACTCGTAGCGGTCCTTGACCCCTTCGAGGATTTCCTGCGTCTGCTCCGGCGTCGGCGGATTGACCTGGATGGCCTGGAAGCGGCGCAGCAGCGAGCGGTCTTTCTCGATGTACTTGCGATATTCCTTGAGCGTGGTCGCGCCGACGCAGGAGATCTCGCCGCGGGACAGAGCTGGTTTCAGAATGTTGGCCGCGTCGAGGGAGCCCTCGGCGGAGCCGGCGCCGATCAGGGAGTGGATCTCGTCGATGAAGACGATGAGCTCCTTGCTCTCCTTGAGCTCCTTGAGGATCCCTTTGAGGCGCTCCTCGAACTGGCCGCGGTACTTGGTGCCGGCCACGATGAGGGAGAGGTCGAGGGCGACGATCCGCTTGTTGGCGAGGAAGATCGGCACCCGCCCTTCGACGATGCGCTGCGCCAGCCCCTCGACGATGGCGGTCTTGCCGACGCCCGGCTCGCCGAGGAGGATCGGATTGTTCTTGGTGCGGCGGGAGAGGATCTGGACGATGCGGTCCACTTCTTCGTCACGGCCGATCAGCGGATCGAACGACTGCTCGGTGGCGAGGGCGGTGAGGTCGCGGCCGTACTCCGAGAGGAAAGGCAGCTCCTTCTTCTGCTGCGAGGCCTCGCGCTCCTTGGCGATGGCGAGCACCTCCTCGCGCACGGTGTAGACGTCGAAGCCGTGCTGGGTGAGGATGCGCATGGCGGTGCACCCTTCCACGCGCAGCAGGCCGATGAGCAGGTGCTCCGAGCCGACCGTGGCGTGCAGCATGCTCTCCGCTTCGTGGGAGGCGTAGGCGAGGATTTTCTTGGATTCTTCCGAGAGGGGCAGCTCGGCGGTGGAGGAGATGCGCTCGACGAAGACCCGCTCGCCTTCGATCTCGCGGCGGATGTCCTCCGGCTTCACCTGGAAGCGGCGGAAGATCTCGCTGACCGTCTCCTCCCCTTCGCGCAGAATGCCCAACAGAATATGCTCGGATTCGATGACGCGGCTACCCAGCTTGCTGGCTTCGTAGCGGGCGAAGAACAGGGCTCGGCGGGCTTTTTCGTTGTACTTCTCAAACATACTTTTCCTCTCGGTCAAGGCGCTGGGATTTTAACACAGTGCCATCACCACCCCTTTCGACCGCCCTGGGGACGCCTCGCCGCGACCCATCACGGCCTTCAGTTGCTTACCAGGATCAAGCATGCGGGACGCGGCCAAAATTCCCGCGCGCGCTAAGAGGCGACCAGGGCGCCGCCGTCGAGGCGCAGGATGCGCGTACAGCGCGCGGCGATCTCGGGGTTGTGGGTGACCAGGACGCCGGTGGTGCGGTGGCGCGCCTGCATCTCCAGGAGAAGGTCGAAGACCTGTTCGCCGCTCTCCGGGTCGAGGTTGCCGGTCGGCTCGTCGGCGAGGAGGAGGGGCGGCTCGAGGGCGAGGGCGCGGCAGAGGGCGACGCGCTGGCGCTCGCCGCCGGAGAGCTGGTTCGGGAAGTGCTCGAGGCGCTCTTCCAGGCCGACCTCGGTGAGCAGCCGCCGGGCGGTGGCATGCACCGCCCGCGGCTCGATGCCGGCGATGCGCCCCGGCACCATGACGTTTTCGAGCGCCGTAAAGTCGGGCAGGAGCTGGTGGAACTGGAAGACGAAGCCGACGGTGCGGTTGCGGAACGCCGCGAGCTCGGCGCCGGACAGGCCGGTGAGCATCCGGCCGCCGATCTCGACGGTGCCGCGGTCCGGCCGGTCCAGCGCTCCCAGCAGATGGAGCAGCGTCGACTTGCCCGAGCCCGAAGGCCCCACGATCGCCACCATCTCCCCCGGCTCCACCGCGAGGTCGATGCCGCGCAGCACCTCGACCCGCCGGACGCCGTCCTGGTAGGTCTTGGTGAGATCGACGGCACGGACGGCGACGCTCATCGGAGGTGTCTCATCGACGATCTCATCGAGAGAGGGACTCCACCGGATCGAGAGCCGCCGCACGCCGGGCCGCGTACCAGGCGGAAGCGAGAGCGAGGGCGCCGGCCAGCAGGAGGACCAGCCCGAGGTCCGCCGGCTTGACCAGGAAGGGGACGTAGTCGAGAAAATAGACGCGGCCGGGGACCGGCACCAGCTTGTAGTGGTCCAGCACCCAGGCGCCGCCGGCTCCCAGCACCGTGCCGAGCAGCATCCCCGAGCCGGCCACCAGGCCGCCGAGGAGGAGGAAGGCGCGGTGCAACGCCGCCGGGGTCGCGCCCATGGTGCTGAGGATGCCGATCTCGCTCCGCTTGCTGGAGATGATCAGCGACAGATCGGCGACCAGGGCCAGGGAGGCGACCAGCACGATGAGCGAGACGGCGACGAACATCAGCGCCTTTTCGAGGTGGAGGGCGAAGAGGAGCGGCCGGTTGAGCTCTTTCCAGGTGCGCACCACACTCCCCGCCGGCAGGGCGGGGCCGAGCCGGCCGGCGACGTCGAGAGCCGCGTCGAGATCGGCGGCCACCACCTCCAGCCGGCGGTCGGCGCCGCCCAGCAGCGTCTCGGCCACCGCGCGCGGCAGGGCGACGCGCTCCCGCTCCTCCTGCGTCCGCCCGCTCTCATAGGTGCCGGCGAGGGGAAGGCTGCGCACCCGCGGCTGCGGCCCGAGAGGGGTGAGCGTCGGCCGCGGCGAGACGACATCCATGCTCCGGCCCGGGACGAGCCCCCAGCGCGCGGCGAGCGTCGCCGGCACGTAGAGCCCCTCGCCCTTGCCGGCCGCGCCGGGGAACGACTTCGGCACCTGTCCCTCGAAGCCCACCAGCTCGACCGCCTGCACCTTGCCGGCCTCCACCACCCAGCCGCCGCCGCGCACCTGCACCTGCGCCGCCTGCACGCCGGGCACCTTGCGCACCGCCTCCCGGGCGGCCACCGCCACCTCGGAAGACAGGCCCGCCGGCAGGTCGACCTCGATCTGCGGCGTGCGCCCGAGAAGCTCGCCGCGCAGCGCCTCCTGAAAGCCCGAGATCACCGCCAGCGACAGGATCAGCGCCGCCACGCCGAGCGTCAGCCCTCCCGCCGCCACCGCCGAGAGAAAGCTCGCGAAGGCATCCCGCCGCGTGCTGCGCAGGTAGCGCAGGGCGAGAAGGACGGGGAAGGGGTAGGGACGCAGGAGGAGCCGGCTCATTCGGGGCGTAGCCTATCTCATGGCAGGAGCATCTTTTGTTACCATGCAGCGGGGACAGTCAAAGCAACGAATGCTGACTCTACAAGGAGATCCGTTATGAGCACGCTGAAGCGCTATGGTTGGACGACCCGTACCGGTTTCCTGGTCATGCTGCTGATGGTGACCGCGGCCCTCTTCATCCCCGCCAAGGCCGAGGCTCTCTGTTGCGGCTGGAGGGAAACCGAGCACTACTACTCCGATGCGAGCCATACGACCCTGGTGGGCACATGTGTCACCGACGAGTGCGCCGGCACCTACTCCTGCACAGGGACACAGACGGAGTACCTGACGTTCAGCAGGACCTGCTGCGATCACTGCGGGGTCTGAGACACTGTCCCACTACTCCGCTTCCGGCCGCATGAGCGGGAACAGGATGACGTCCCGGATCGACTGCCGGTCGGTCATCAGCATGGTCAGCCGGTCGATGCCCACCCCGATGCCCGCCGCCGGCGGCATGGCGTGCTCCAGGGCGCGCACGTAGTCGGCGTCGTAGGGGTGGGCCTCGGCGTCGCCGGCCGCGCGCGCGTCGAGCTGCCCGCGGAAGCGCTCCGCCTGGACGTCTGGATCGTTGAGCTCGCTGAAGCCGTTGGCGATCTCCGAGCCGCCGATGTAGAGCTCGAAGCGCTCGGTGAAGCGTGGATCGTCCTCGCGCTGCTTGGAGAGCGGCGAGACCTCCACCGGATGGTCGGTGATGAAGGTCGGATTCGCCAAGTGGGCCTCGGAGGTCTCCTCGAAGAGCGCCATGAGCAGATGGCCGTAGGTGCCGGCGGCCGGCACCGCCAGCCCCTCCTCCTCCAGGGCGCCGCGCACGCCGTCGACGGTCTCCAGGCGCTCCGGGGCGATACCGCCGAAGCGGGTGACCGCCTCGCGCATGGTCAGGCGCTCCCAGGGGCGGGTGAATTCGACCGGCGTGCCGCCCCAGGTGATCCGCTCCTTCCCCTGCACGAGCCGGGCGGCCTCGGCGAGGCCGGTGAGGAGCTCTTCGGTCAAGTCCATCATGTCCTTGTAGTCCGCATAGGCCCAGTAGAATTCGAGCATGGTGAACTCGGGGTTGTGGCGGGTCGAGATCCCCTCGTTGCGGAAGTTGCGGTTGATCTCGTAGACCCGCGGGATGCCGCCGACGAGCAGTCTCTTCAGGAAGAGCTCCGGCGCGATGCGCAGGTAGAGCTCCATGTCGAGGGCGTTGTGGTGGGTCTTGAACGGGCGCGCCGCGGCGCCGCCGGGGATGACGTGCATCATCGGCGTCTCGACCTCGAGGAAGCCGCGGGCGTCGAGGAACTCGCGGATGCCCTTGACCAGGGCGGCGCGCACCTCGAAGACCTGCCGCGACTCCTCGTTGGAGGCGAGGTCGAGATAGCGCTGGCGGTATCTCGCTTCGACGTCGGCCAGACCGTGCCACTTCTCCGGCATCGGCCGCAACGCCTTGGCGAGAAGGGTCAGGTCGTCGACCATCAGCGACAGCTCGCCGGTGCGGGTGCGGATCAGCGCACCGGCGGCACCGACGACGTCGCCCAGGTCGAGATTGTCGAGCACCAGGGCGGCCGGCTCGGGCAGCCGGTCCTTGCGCACGAAGAGCTGTATCTTGTCGCGGCCGTCGTGGAGGTCGGCGAAGACCAGCTTGCCCTGGCGGCGGATGGAACGTATGCGCCCGGGCACGCGCAGCCGGAGGCCGGCCGCCTCCAGCTCTTCGGCGGTTTTCTCACCGTACTGCTGCTTGATGGCGAACGGCTCGAGGTCCCAGGCGAAGCGGTGGGGATAGACGGGGATCCCCGCCTCCGCCAACGCCTGCCGCTTGTCACGCCGGTTCTGGATCTGATCGTCGAGCTCGGACATGGATCGGAACGATAGCGTATCCGCTCAGCAAGCGCAGCTGCACTCGTAGACGCAGGGGTAGAACTGAATCACGTCCAGGCACATCGCGCAGGAGCCGCACGAGGCCTGGCATTCCTGCTCCGAGGTGCCCGAGCAGGACCGGTCCCATTTGAAGGTGTTGCAGGAGGAAGAGGCCTGAAAGCTGGCCGGCGCCTGCGGCGCCTGGGGTGGCGGAGGCGACTGAAAGATGGCGGCCCGCAGCCCGTCAGCCACCGCGGCGCTTGGCGTCTCACCGGCCCACAACGCGTGCGTGGATCCCATGGCTCCGAGCAGGACGGCGCCGATCAAGATATTTTTTAACATGGTCTTATTTCCTTTTCTCGTGGCAGACATGTTTCCTCGCCACTCAGGCACAGGACAGCAAGGAACATGCCGAAGCCTGCTACGATCCACGGCCATGGAAGATCTCATCACCCCCCTCAAGGAGGCAGTCGATCGCTGGGACGCCCTGGGCTGGGCGCGTCCGAAGGTGGCGGTCGTCTCCGGCTCCGGGCTGGCCGTCGATCTGGGCGAGCGGATCCACGGCCCCATCGCCCTGGACTACCTGCTCCCCTTCTCCGGTCACGCGATCCAGGGCCACCCCCTCGAAGCCGATGTCCTGCTCCCGCTTCCCGACCGCCCGGTCCTCTACTACCGCGGGCGTCTGCACTCCTACCAGGGCTACAGCGCCGACGAGACGGTCTTCCCCATCCGTCTGGCGATCCTCCTCGGCGTCAAGGTGTTGCTCCTGACCAACGCCACCGGCGGCCTGCGGGCGGAGCAGAAACCGGGCGACCTGATGCTGATCCGCGATCACATCAATCTGATGGGCCTCAATCCGCTGCGCGGCCAGCCGCCCGCGGAATGGGGGCCGCGCTTCCCGGACATGGGAGCGGCGTACGACCCCGCCCTGCGCGAGCTGGCGCGCGGGCTCGCCGCCGATCTCGGCATTCCGCTCTCCGAGGGAGTCTACGCCGGCCTCCCGGGTCCCAGCTACGAGACGCCCGCGGAAGTCCGGATGCTGCAGATCCTCGGCGGCGACGTCGCCGGCATGTCCACCGTTCTCGAAGTGATCGCCGCCCATCACATGGGCGTGCGCTGCCTCGGCCTCTCCATGATCAGCAATCCCGCCGCCGGCCTCTCCGACGCGCCGGTGGACCACGCCGACGTCCTCGCCGCCGGCAAGACCGCCGCCGCCAGCGTGCAGAAGCTGCTCGGGGCGCTGCTCGTTCATCCCGGGCTGGTTTAGCTCCGCCCTTTACTCCGCCTCGACACTCGGGCTAGATTCCACGCCATGGGACGCATCTTCGAAACCAGAAAACATGTCATGTTCGCCCGCTGGGACAAGATGGCGAAGCAATTCGCCCGGATCGGCAAGGAGATCGTCATCGCCGTCAAGGCGGGCGGTCCCGATCCCGTGGGCAATCCACTCCTGCGGCGCGTCGTCCAGAACGCCCGCGCGGTCAACATGCCGAAGGACAAGGTCGACGCGGCGATCAAGCGGGCGGCCGGCAAGGAGGCGGAGGATTACGAGGAGATCCTCTACGAGGGCTATGCCCCGCACGGCATCGCCGTGATCGTCGAGACCGCGACGAACAATCCGACACGCACGATCTCCAACCTGCGCACCCACTTCAACAAGGGCGGCGGCAACATGGGGAATTCCGGCAGTGTCGGCTTCCTCTTCAAGAGGATGGGGGTCTTCCGCCTGAATCCGGCGAAGCTCGATGCCGATGAGCTGGAGCTCGAGCTCATCGACTTCGGGCTCGAGGAGATCGGCGAGAGCACCGGCGAGAAGGGTGAGCCGCAGCTCGTGATGCGCTGCGCCTTCAACGACTTCGGGCATCTCCAGAAGGCGCTCGAAGACCGCGGCATCAACCCCATCTCCGCCGAGTCCGAGTATCTCCCCCTGACGCCGGTCGAGCTGTCCGAGGAGCAGGCGAACGAGGTCCTGAGCATGATCGACCGGCTGGAGCAGGACGACGACGTGCAGAAGGTCTTCCACAATTTGATTTGATGCGGGACAAGGTTACCGGCGGAGAGGAGGCATGATCTCTACGACGGCGAAGGTCCACTCCGGGAGAGCCGGCTCAGCGTCGGCGCGCTCATCACGGTGGAAGATCTCCGGCTCGCCGGGCCGGGTGGCGCGGTAGACGCGGATCTCCCGGCTGCGGAGCACGTCGACGTCCCAGACCACCAACGCGCCGGCGGCGAAATAGTCGGCCCGCTTCGCAGCCATGGCCAGCTCCGCCTCCGGACCATAGTCGGTCTCGCTCCTGACTTCGGCCGCGAAGATCGGCGCTCCGGGCAGGAACTGCCCTCCCGGCGGAATCTCGCCGACCCAGAATGCGGCGTCCGGGCTGAACGAGCGGCGATGGGGCAGATCGACGAGGAAGCCCACGTTGTCCGGGAAGGCGTAGCCACCACCGACCTCCCGCTCGTAGTCGTCCAGACTGCGGTAGATGCGGCCGGAAGCCCGGCCGGGGATACCCCCCGTGGGTGACATCAGGATGAGGTCTCCATGAACCAGCTCGGCCTTGCCGTGCTCTGGGACGCGGTAAAGATCGGCGATCCGGGCCTCAGCTTGGGTTGCCATCGCCTCCATTGTAGCCGAGCTTGCAGGCTGGAGACGTCTCAAGACGTTTCCTACGTCTCCTACCCCCTCACTTTCGCCAGCGTCGCCGGATCGTTGCGGTCCCGGCGCCACGGCGGGTGAGGGAAGTGGATGACGTAGTCGCCGTTGTAGGAGGCGACCGCGTTGTCGAAAGTCAGCGTGCCGATGGGCCGCCAGCTCCGCATGGTGCGCCGTTCGTAGACCGGGAGGCCGTGCGTCTCGCCGTCGTCCGTGGCCTCGATCTGAAAGGTCAGGGTCCGCCTGGGCGCCGGATCTCCCTTGTCGTAGATCTGCGCCATCACCTCGTCCCGGAAGTCGAGGCCTTCGCCGGGGATGCGCGGCTGTCCGGGCGCGACCCGGAGGCGCATGAACTGGGGAGCGCGCGTCGGCTCGCCCGCGGGCTTGCCGAGCTCGGCGATCTGGTAGAGCTGGCGGATGGTGGGCTGCTTGTCGGCGTTCAGGAAAACGGCGCCGGTGACCAGGAAGGCGGGAACCCCGGCGCCGCGGCGCCAGGCTCGCGTGTCCGGCGCGTTGCGCAGCTCGGCGTCGTTGATGAAGTCGGTCGAGTCGCCGCCGAAGTCCTGCTGGGTGATGAAGCTGGCCGTCCGCAGGGGCTCGGCGTGCTGCGGATCGGTGGTCGGGAAGAGCTTGCCGACGAGCGCCAGGGAGCGGGTCCGGCCGCGCCGGGTCTCGGTACAGCAGGTCGAATACCGGCCCACCATGAGCGCCCGGCTCCCTTGGCGAAAGTATCCGGACCAGGGTGTCTCTTCCGTGACCTCCCACATCCCGGTCAGGCAGACGCCGTTCGGATGGACCAGGCGGCGACAGCCCTTGCGGTCCGTTCCCCAGCGCAGGTCGGCCCCGGACGTCACGGTGCGCCGGGCGGCCTGGAGGAAATGGTAGCGCTCGCCGAAGGGGAGAAGGCCACGCAGGACGCTGCCCAGGGTGACTTTGTAGACGGGCAACGGCGGCTCCCCGGCTGCGCCCCAGATCTTCTGGTAAGGGTTGGCGAAGAGCGCGTCCCGCACTTCGGAAAAGCGGGATCCGCGGTAGGCACGGTCCTCGTCTGTCACCTGCTCCGCTCCAAACGGCTCCGGCTCCATGAGGCGCTCCTTTCCTTGATCGTCTGAGGAAATCCTATAACGAAAGGATGGAAGGCGGTAGATGGTAGATTAGCTCTACCTTGACTGAACGCATCGAGGAGCGCGCCCGCTTCGACCTGATCCGGTACGCCAATGTCTGGGAGGACGCGGGCGTGCTGGTGGCGGCGCTGCGGCCGGCGCCGGGAAAGCGGATGCTGTCGATCGCCTCGGCGGGGGACAACGCGTTCGCCCTGCTCGCCGCCGGGGCGGAGGTGGTGGCCGCCGACCTCTCTCCCGCCCAGATCTCCCTGGTGGAGCTGAAGCGGGCGGCCGTCCGCCGGCTGGGCTACCGCGAGGCGCTCGGCTTTCTTGGCGTGCGGGCGCTCGGCGTGCGCGCGAGCCCGGACCGCCGGCCGGTGTATGAGCAGCTCGAACGCGATCTGAGTGAACGGGCGCGCGAATTCTGGCGTGGGCATCCGGAGGCGGTGGCGGGCGGCGTCCTCCACCACGGCAAGTTCGAAGGCTACTTCCGGCTCTTCCGGGAGCGCGTGCTGCCGCTCGTCCACCGGCGCAAGACCGTGCTCGCCCTCCTCGACGAGCGGGACGAGGCCGGACGCGTCCGGTTCTACGAGGAGACTTGGAACAATCTGCGCTGGCGCCTCCTCTTCCGCGTCTTCTTCAGCCGCTTCGCCATGGGCCGGCTGGGGCGCGATCCGGAGTTTTTCCGCTACGTCGAAGGGTCGGTGGCGGAACGCATCCTGGGCCGGGCGCGCTACGCCATGACGGTGCTGCCGACACACACGAATCCCTACATGGAGTCGATCCTCACCGGCAGCTTCGGCAAGGCGCTCCCGCGCTGGCTGGAGCCCGAGGTCTTCGCGGCGCTCAAGAAGAATCTGGATCGCCTCACGCTCTTCGAGGGTCCGGTCGAAGAGGCGGCGGCGCTCCATCAGGGTGACCGGGGCTTCGACGGTTTCAATCTGTCGGACATCTTTGAGTATCTCGATCCCACCACCAGCGCCGCGGTTTACGGGCGGCTGCTGGAGACGGCGCGGCCGGGCGCCCGCTTCGCCTACTGGAACATGCTGGTGCCGCGCCGCCGGCCGGAGGCGCTCGCGGCGCGCGTCCGCTCTCTGGACGCCGAGGCGCGGGAGCTGTTCGCCCGCGATCAGGCCTTCTTCTACAGCGCCTTCGTGCTCGAAGAGGTGGTCTGATGGGAGGCCTCGTATCCGCGCTCCCTGCAGAAGACCTGCGCGGCGCGCTGATCCTCTCCACCTGCTTCCTCTCCCTGATCGCCGCCGCCGAGCTCTGGCGCCGCTTCGGCCATCCGAAGCCGGAGCACACGCGCAAGCTGGTGCATCTCGGCGGCGGCATGGTCTGCCTCTTCTTTCCGTTCCTGGTCAGCTCCCCCTGGGTGGTGCTGGCGATGGCGCTGCCGCTGACGATCCTCTTCGTGGCGGGGAGCAAGCTCGGCTTCCTCAAAAGCCTGCACGGCGTGGCGCGCAAGAGCCGCGGCGCCGAGTACTACCCGATCGCGGTCTTCCTGGTCTTCCTGATGACCCTGGGCCGCCCCTGGCTCTATCTCGCGGCGGTGCTGGTGCTGGCGGTGGCGGACGCCTTCGCGGCGCTGATCGGCAGCCGCTACGGGGTGATCCGCTACGAGGTGGAGGACGAGCACAAGAGCCTCGAAGGCTCGCTGGTCTTCCTGGTCATCGCCTTCCTGGCGGTGCACCTGCCGACTCTGCTGCTCACCGATCTGCCGCGCGGGGTCACGGTCCTCGCGGCTCTCCTGGTGGCGGCGCTGGTCACCGGCTTCGAGGCGATCTCTCTCGAAGGCGCGGACAATCTGTTCGTGCCCGTCGCGGTGGTGGTGGTGCTGGGCAAGATCACCACCAAGCCGCTCTCCGAGGTGGTCTACCAGAATCTCTCGCTGCTGGCGATCTGCCTGGTGGTGGCGCTCCTGGTCTGGCGCCTGCGCTCGCTCAATGTCGGCGGGACGATCGCCTACATCCTGTTTGCCTATGGCACCTGGTCGCTGGGAAGCTGGCTGTGGGCGCTGCCAGCCTTCGTGGGTTTCCTGGGTTATCTCGCCGCCTGGTACCGCTTCGCGCCGCCGGGGCACGCGGTGGGGATCAAGGTGCGCACGGTGACGCGGGCGCTGCTGCCGCCGTTCGCCCTGCTGGCGCTGGCCAACGGGCTCGACCGCTACGCGCAGCTCTACGCCCCGTATCTCGCCGCGAGCGCCGCCGTCTTCGCCTTCAGTCTCGACACCGGCGTTTTCCGTCTCGAAAAGGTGCCTGGCGCCGCGCGCTCCCTCGGTGCCGCCGCGCTCGGCGTGCTCGGCAGCGTCGCCGTCGCTCTCGTCCCCTGGCTGGTCCTGCGGCCACCTCTCGTCAGCCTCCTCGCTCTCACCGGGGTGGTGATGCTGATCTCGCTGGTTAGTTCCATCGTTGCAGCCGTCGAGGTCCATCTGGAGGAACGGAGCCGAGAATGGACCGGCCGGCGCTTCCTCCTCAGCCTCGTCGCAGGCGGTGCGGTGTTAGGCTTGCAGGCGCTGGGCTGGCTCCCGCTGTGGGATCCGACGTGGCCGCCGGTTCCATGAACCGGGAAAACGAGCTAGAGTTTCGATGATGAGACTTCCTGATCCCCAGCCGGGCTCACCCTCCGACGTCTCAGTCCGCTCCTGGACTCGCAAGGAGTACCTGCGGATCGCCGATGCCGGTGTTTTTGGCGATTCCCGGGTCGAGCTTATCGACGGCATCATCTACGAGATGAACAAGCCTCAGAGCCCTCCCCATGCGGTAGCTCTCGACAAGGGCCGGATCGCTCTGCAGAAGATCTTCACCCCAGGATTTCACGTGCGCCCTTTCTTTCCACTCATCCTCGGCCGCCGCTCCATGCCCCAACCTGACCTTGCCATCGTTGCCGGCGAACCTGACGACTACATGCACCGCCACCCCTCGAAGGCCGTCCTCGTGGTTGAAGTGACCGAGTTGTCTCAGTTCCATGACCGCGAACGCAAGGCACGGCTCTACTGCAGGGCCAAAATTCAGGAGTACTGGATACTGAACTTGAGGTACGACCTTATCGAGGTCCTTCGAGATCCGACCCAAACCAAGTATCGGAGCCGCCGGGTCTGCCGCCGTGGCGAAACGATCTCCCCGGTCGCCCGGCCCGAAGCCTCCGTCGCGGTCGACGACCTGCTCCCCCGGCATGAACCGGCGAGCTGACGGCGTCCTCTGCCGGCCTGGCTCGGGCTCTGATACCGTGCCGCCATGTCTCCCCTTCTCGCCCTCCTCGCCGTTCTGGCCTCGCCCGCCGCTCCCCTGACCTGCCGCCTGGAGCCCGTGCCGCCCACGACGGTCCGCTTCACATTGACCAATCCATCCCCGGCACCTCTCTGGGTGCTGCGCTGGAACACGCCGCTCGAAGAACGCTGGATGGGGACGATCTTCACGGTGACCTCCGGGAAGAAGGAGATCCCCTACCAGGGACCGCTGACCAAGCGCGGCGATCCCGGCCGCGAGCAGTACGTCGAGATCCCGGCCGGAGGATCAGTGTCCGGTGAGGCCGATCTCGCGCTGGTCTATGAGATGAAGAAGCCGGGAAAGTATGTCGTGAAGGTGACGGGCGAGCTGGCGGATGTGGTGGAGGATGGCGCGGAGGTGCCGCGCGGGCGGGACCGGTTTGCGGGGGTGACGGTGAGGTGCGCGGCGGTGGCGGTCGACGTCTCCAATCACACCCGCTGACCATCCACCCGCCGCACCGTCCCCGCCGCCCCATCCATCGTCACCACCTGACCGCTCTCCAGCGTCGCCGTGAGCCCGGCGATGCCGACGATCGTGGGGATGCCCATCTCGCGGGCGACGATGGCGGAGTGGGAGAGGATGCTGCCGCGCTCGATCAGCAGCCCTGAGACGGACGGATAGAGCGGCACCCAGCCGGGATCGGTGCGCTCGGCGACCAGGATCTCGCCGTCGAGGCGGGCGTCCTCGCCGGGGGTGCGGAGGACTTTCACGGGGCCGGTGACGACGCCCGGGCAGCAACCGATGCCACGCAGGAGGCCGTCGGCATCGACCGCCGCCGGCTGGGGGCGGCCACGGTAGAGGTTGTGGCGGTAGGGCAGGCCGAAGGTGGCGAAGCGGTCGGCGGGGATGTTGTCGGTCTCGCGGCGGTAGGCGTCGAATTCGGCGCGGCGGACGGCGACGAGGCCGCGGAGGTCGGTGGTCACCGCCCGGCCACGGATGAAATCCCAGACCTCGTCGATGGTCAGGTGGAAGATGTCGTCCCGGGCATCGAGAGCGCCGTCCTGCGCGAAGTCTTCGCCGAGCGCGCGCAGCAGCTCGCGGAGGAGGCCGTAGATGCGGGTGCGGGCGAAGCGCATGTTCTCCCGGTTCTTCACCCCGAGGCGGGCGTTCGCCAGGACCTGGCGGAAGACCGCGCGCCGCCAGCCGGAACGGATCGCTCCGAAGGCGCGCGTCTCGGCTTCTCGGCGGATGCTCTTCTCGCGCTCCTCCATCGCCGCCGTGTCCAGACCCGCACCGTCGGTCGATCCCATACCAGCGAGATAATTCCGCAGGATCTGATAGAGGAACGCCGGCCGGTCGCGCAGCGAGAATTCCTCCAGCTTCAGCTCGTTGACGCAGCGGAAGCCGTAGAGGTCGAGATAGCGGGCGATCCCGGCCGCAAAGGCGGGCCAGCGCGGATCGGTGGGGACCACGGCCGCCAGCTCCTCCGGTGGAAGATCCAGGAGAAGCTGCCGCAGCGCCGGGTCCCGGCGCGCCTCGGCGGCGAGGCGGAGGAGCATCTTCGTCGGCTCGGTGCTCTCGATCCCCCCTTCGCCGGCGATCAGGTCGTTCTGCAGCGTCCCCGCCGCGTCGCCGCACCAGGAGACGCAGAGCTTCTTGAGGGTGCCGTAGAAGACCATGACGAAAAAGTCGTTGATGATCGGCGCCTTCCATTCCCAGAGGAGCTTCTCCTCCATCTCCCGGTAGAGCGCCGCGAGCTCGTGCGGCGGCATGGCGCGGAGATCGAGAGCCGACCAGCGGCCGTAATGCTCGCGGAAATGGGCTTGGAACCCTTCGACGATCGGACGGATGCGCCAGAAATTGCGCGCCGAGCGGGCGACGAGGCGGAGGAGGGCCGGCAGCTCGACGGTGTAGCGCCGCAGGCCGCCGGGCGGCTTGGCCTCCGTCTCTTCCTGGAGACCTTCGCGGACGCCCATCATCGATTCCATGAACTTCTTGTTGTAGTTGAAGCCGGGGAAGAGGCGGACCAGGCGATACCAGTTGAAGAGGTTGTAATAGACCTGCCCGCGGAAGAGGCCGAGCATGTTGTCGAAGACGTCGCGGTGGCCGCGCACGGTCTCCGGCGCGATCCCCATGACCTCGGCGAAGCAGTGGTAGACGATCGAATAGGCCCGCCGGATGAAGCTGAAGGTCATCGGCGAGGTGACGCCCGAGTAGCTCTCGATGATGTTCGAGTTGTCCCACAGCAGGCGGTTGCCGGCGGCGGGCCCCAGCTCCTCCACCGTCGTCACCGGCCGCGTCTGGAGGAGGAACAGCCGGCCTTTCGCGTCGAACGAAAACTCGATGTCCTGCGGCCGGCCGCAAGCCGTCTCGACGGCGAGCCCCGCCCGCGCCAGCTCGCGGACCTCTTCGGCGGAGAGGCTGCCGGTCTCCCGCAGCTCGGTTGGAAGTCCCTCGCGGATCACGCCATGCCCGATCCGCCGGTCGAGCACGATCCGCTCGCTCTTGGCCGCGATCTGCTCGGCGATCTCCAGGGTCTCCTTGTCGACGATGTAGGTGTCGGCATCGAGCCCGGCGCTGACCAGCCCTTCGCCGGCCCCCCAGAGGGAGCTGACGACGATCTCGTGCACGCTGCCGCTGTTCGGATTCGCCGTGAACAGCACGCCCGAGGAGCGCGCCTCCACCATCTCCTGGACGACCACCGCCACCGCGATGCTTGAGAGAGAGATCCCCTTCGCCCGCCGGTAGGCCAGGGCGCGTTCGTTCCATGCCGACGCCCAGACGCCGCGCACCGCTTCGCGCAGCGCCTCTTCGCCGCGCACATAGAGGAAGCTGTCATGGAGCCCGGCGAAGGACTCCCCCGCCGCGTCCTCCCCCGCCGCCGAGGAGCGCACGGCCACCAGGGCGCCCGCCGGAATGCGCGCCGCCTGCGCCGCGGCCATCTCCGCCTCCAGCGCATCCGGCAACGGCATGCCGCGGATCCACCCCCGGATCTCCCCGGAGGCCCGGCGCCACGCGCTCTCGCTCACTGTCTCACCTGCTTCCTGGCCCGCCGCCTCCAGGCGCGCCGCGATCCTCTCGCGCAGCCCCGCCGCCTCCAGGGCCTGATCGAAGGCCTCCGTCGAGACCGCATACCAGGGCGGCACCGGCATCCCCAGCGCTTCCAGGCGCGCCAGATTCGCGGCCTTGCCGCCCAGGCTCACAGAGCCACCCCGAACCGCCGCGCGATCTCCACCGCCAGGATCAGGTCGAACGCGATGATGTACATGCCGGCATAGGTCTCCATCCGTTTGGCCGTCTTGCGGCTCGTGTGGAAACGATACTGGAAAAAGCCCACCAGGCAGACCAGGAAGAGGGCGATCAGCGCGGCGTAGAACCACGCCGAGAGCCCGAGGTGCCAGCCGACCAGCGCCACCAGCCCGGTGTCGATGACGCGGAGGAGCAGCACGAGATAAGCGGCGCCATAGGTGCCGAAGATCCGCGTGTAGGTCTCCACCCCCTCGATCTCGTCCTCCGGCGCCCGGATCTTCCGCGACACTTCCCAGTTGAAGGTCACGAAGAAGCCCACCCAGGCATACATCCAGAACCAGAACGGCGCCTCCCACGGCCAGCGGCCGGTGGCGAAGGCGAAGACCGTCAGGGAAAGGAACGGCATCACCAGCAGATGGCTGACGGCGTAGACCAGGAAATGCCGCTTCAGCCAGTCGCGGACGAAAAACTCCTTGAGCATGAGGACCGAGAAGACGAACGCCACCGCCCAGGCGGCGAGGACGGCCGGGCCGCGGAGCGCGGAGAGGATGATCTCCAGCCCGATCGCGCCACCGCCCAGGATCTTCAAGTCGCGCAACGTGATCACACCGCCCTGCAGCACCCGGTACGGATAGTGGACGCAGTCTTCCGCGTAGTCCTTGTGCTCGTCGAACACCCGCAGGTGGAAGAAGAACAGGAAGAGCGTCAGCGCACCGAGGAGCGACGACAGGTCGTAGCGCATGGGCTGGCCCGGTCGGGTGAGAACCCGGGCGAGGAACTGGTTCGAGGAGTAATAGGCGCAGATCAGCACGCCATGCCCGAGCACCGGGAAGCGCTCGGCGAGATAGGCGGACAGCCGCCGGGCGAACGGCGCCTCGCGGGTCAGGGGGGCGGTCATTGGGAGCCAGGATATCAGTGCGGGCGGAGAGCCTGTTTCTGTGTATTCTTGATCCAGGCATGTCTCCAAGGTCTAGAGATTCACTGGAGGTTCCCCGCGGCGGGGCTGCCAACGCCTACGGCCTCGTGTATCAGATGCTCTGGTCGGTGTTCCAGGCACAGAAGCAGGCAGCGACTTGCGAGATCCTTGCGGCAGATCTGGGCGAAACGGACCGTGACCTGCGGAGTGTGACGTTCGTCGTAGAGCCACCCGGGGGCGGGGACCTGATCAGCGGCAAAACTGTCTATCAGCTCAAGTCTCGCCCCAGCGGCAGGAGCTGGTCTTTTGAGAAGGTCCTCGTCGAAGTCCTGCCGGACCTCTATCGGGCCGCGCTCACCGGTTTGGACTTTGAGGAGTACCGGCTGGTGACCGAGGGAAAAACCGGTCCTTGGTGGAAAGTTCTGAAGAAGTTTTTCGAAGATCTGTCCCGGCGGCCGGAACCTCCCGAAGGCCTCAGCACCTTGGATGACCTGGAGCCGTTGGCTGCGAAAAACGTCTTCGGAGGCTCTGGCACCCAACGCAAGGTCTTCGATCGCGTCGTAGAGGTAATCCGGCGCGAAGTCCCTGAAGCGGAGCCTCTGGAGATGACTCAACGCCGCGTCTGGCGGATGCTCAGTCGCTTCAAGATCGAGAACGTCGACCGGAAAGACCTCGAAGCCAAGGTTCGCCACGAAATTACCCTGCGGGGCTGTTTGGACGAAGATGGCAAACGTGCCGAGCTTGTGGGCGCTCTTCTCGATATAGCCGGAGGAAGTACCCGGAAAAGGCCCGGACGGGTGGATCCCGTCTCGTTCTTCAGAAAGCATGGGCTTGACGGTCTCCGCGTCTGTGATCACGGCGCTCTCCTGGATCGGTCGCGGGCCTACCTCGAGCGCTGCCTCAGAACATACGGCTACGAGCGGGAGTCAGCCATCCGCCATACGCCTGTCGGCCTCCAACCTTGGCAGCGCGAAGAAGAAGAGATCGGCGACGGGCAGGAGAGACCGCACACCGAGCGGCCAGTCGTCATCTTCATGGGCGAGAGCGGTCAAGACTGGGAGCTCTTTCGGCTGGCCGACGATCTCGACCGAGCTGGCGAGCTCGTCCTCCTCTTCCACCACCAGACGGGCTCTGTGGAAAGCGATTGCCAGTGGGCTGCTCGACTTTTCTGTCAAGAAATCTGGGAACACCCTTACGAGCACTCGCTGTCCCGGCTGACCCGGGTGCTGCGCAATGCAATACCGGAAATCGGCCAGAGCCGGATTACCCTGCTCATCCACGGAGTTGCCTCCGAAGATTACACCGACGCGCTAACCCGTTATCCTTGGGAGAACCTCGGGCTCAGACTGGCGGTCTCGTTCCAGGGAGACACTAGGTGGAGACCTGCCGACACAGATCGCTGCCACCTCGTGCATCTGGGGGTGCTCCGCGACGACGAGGTCGCCGTACAGTTGGAGAGAGCCATGGGGCCCGATTGGGTCTTCATCCCTTCTGATGTGCGAGAGGTACTGAAACATCCCTTGCTAGTAAAGCTCTACGTCGAAGGCGCAGCGACCCGGCGCGGGTGGGCTCCCACCCAGGAATATGAGCTCTTCGAAACACATTGGTCCCGGTATCTCGAATCCGCACCTGTAGAGGTCGACGCGGTCGCCGAGCTCGCCAGCCTGCTGCCCGAAGAGAAGCTCTACCCGTGGCCAATCTCTCGCCTGCGCGCCCTCGGGCTTCGGAGTGTAGATCTCAAGGCTCTTGAAGAGTCGAAGCTGCTAGGCCGTGTCATGGGAGGTCGGCACTTCGAGATCTGGCACGACAGGATTCTCAACTGGGCGATCGCCGAGGGACTCGCCGCCAGGTTGCGGGCCGGCCAGCTTGGGGCGCAGGAGATTCCAGAAAAGGCCCTCGCCTGCCGTGCTCCTGCCACGGAGAATGCAGGACGGTGGCTGGGGTACGTCCCTCTTGACCTGCTTTGGCTCTTGACGAATCCAGCACTGCCGCAACACGAGGCTGTCGAGGCTTTCCTGGATGCGCTGGAGGCCAGGTTTGACCGCCTTGGCGGCCTTCAAGGCCTTCCGACGCTCGGGCCGCGGATCACGCCTTACCTGATCGACCGTCTTCGGAGACACGCTGTGGAGAAGCGTAGCCTCCGGTATCGATACCGCGACCTGCTCTTCGAAACTGATGATGACTCGATCCCAGAACGCATCCTGGAGCTCCTCCGGCCGGGAGATGTACCCTGGCGCCTCCAGGAGATCGCTGCGGAGGTCTTAGCTCGCAAGCCGGCAGTGGCCGCGCTCGATCGCCTCTGGGAGCTGCGGCGTGAAGCAGAGGGGGAGGACACGGATGGAAATGGAGCGGCTCGCTTTGGGCTCCGGCAGCAGTTGGAGGAAGCGCTCCGTGCCTGTGTCCGGACGGCGGGCGCCTGGCTTGAGGCGGCGATTCGACGCTCGGATCCCGCCAGAGAGCCTTTTGCAGCTCTCGTCTACCTACTGCCCTGGGTCGAGGAAGGACGTGACCTTTGGTTTCGCCTGAAGGGGACGATTTTCGCCAAGCTCCCGGAGCCCGACGAGCGGGCCGCGGCAGTCTGCATCGAAGCTTTTCGGGATATAGAAGAGGTAGCCTGGCTGCGCGTCCGCTTCCGGCATCCCGATGATCTGGTCGCCGCGATGGCTCTCCAAGCCTACGGCCTGCTACGGCCGGGAGAGCCACTTCCCGAGGAGATTGACGCCACAGTGCTGGATCGCTTGGTCTTGACGAGATCATGGTGGCTACCCTGGTATCTTCTCGACGATCCCCAGGGCATGGCCGATCAGGTGCTGCGAAGAGCACAGGAGAGCGATGACCCTTGGGATGCTGCCGAGGTCTACAGCAGCCGAGAGAACGAGATCTCCCCCGAAATCCTCCGGCTGCTGCTCGCTGACACCGCCAAGCGGCTGCGGAGCGAGATCGAGTCTCCGACTGCCGATGACCGGGAGCCGCTCTGGCGACATTTTCGTTTCCTCGCGCGGATCGGGAGCCGCGATCTGCTCGCGGTGTTCTACGAGCTGGCGGGGACTCCTTTTGAGCACGACCTGGTCGCCCTCCTTGAAAGGCGAGGTCCTGGGGTGGGCAATACCGCGAGCCCGTTCGATGACCGCGCTCTCGCAGTCCTGGAGAAAATCGGCGCAGAAGGCTTGGCGCGCATGAACAACTTCTATCTGGAGCACGGCCAGTCGCGCTGGGCTCGAGAAGACGGCATGAAGCGCGCCGTCCGCCGGTCGGACAAGGAGACGGTCCGCCTGCTGCGGAGGTTGGCGCGCGGAGAGGTGGACGCGGCGGATGGTGAGGCCGATTTCCCTGTGGAGGAGGTCAGGGCTGTCGAGACTCTCGCGGATCTCGGGAAGTGGCGAGATGTGGTCGAGGGTGTAGTTCGGCTCGGCCTTCGTTTCTCCTATGAGTTTGCCGAGCGGTTCCCCAAACGGGGGCTGACCAACGCCGCGCTGCGGCCAGCGCTCGAAGCTTTGGAGGGAGACGAGCCTCCTCCAGGGGCGATCCTCGCCGTGGGATACAGCCGGCGCCTCGACCTCCTCCCTCAGCTCCACGCCATCCTGCGGCAGGCCAAGCCGGAGTCCGACACTGCCCAAGCGTGCATGTTGGCCCTGGAGGCTCTGGCCGATACTTCACCCGAGACTGAAGAGCAGGGCTCCGTCGTAGTCTCTCCCCAAAGGTCTTATTTTCAGCAGGATAGGTAGGGTACTGGCTTTTCCGGAGAGAATCTGGTATTTCTCTTTGGGAAAATGAACGCCGTCGTCC
>Ga0307506_10000034_pt1 | contig 61275 bp, 40 predicted proteins | sample 25_S_MG_FD_202175 | JGI IMG/M metagenome (GOLD analysis project Ga0307506, IMG submission 202175) | Soil microbial communities from Populus trichocarpa stands in riparian zone in the Pacific Northwest, United States - 25_S | ecosystem: Environmental > Terrestrial > Soil > Riparian zone > Trees... | reverse complement strand
CGTGGCGCGCCACACGGTTCTGCGCACCGGGTTCGCGGCGCGCCCCGGCGGCGCGCCGGTCCAGATCGTCCACCGGCGGGTGGAGATCCCCTGCGCGCTTCTGGACTGGAGCGCCCTGCCGCCGGCGGAGCAGGAGGCGCGCTCGCGCGCCTGGACCCGGGAGGACCGGGCGCGGCCGTTCGATCTCGCGCGCCCTCCCCTCATGCGCCTCGCCCTCGCCCGCCTGGGAGAGGGCCGCCACCGCTTCTTCTGGAGCCACCACCACCTGCTGATGGACGGCTGGTGCCTCCCCCTGGTCCTGGACGAGGTGCTGGCCGGCTATGCCGCCTTCCACGCCGGCCGCGAGCCCGATCTGCCGGCGAGCCGGCCCTACCGTGATTACATCGCCTGGCTGCAACGCCAGGACCTGGCCGCGGCGCGGGATCTCTGGCGCCGCGCCCTGGACGGCTTCGGCGCGGCGACGCCGCTGGGCATCACCCGGCCGGCGGCGGGGCCGGAGCGCTTCCGCGCGCAGCCCCTCCGCGTTCCCTTCGCCCTGGCGGCGGCGTTGCGCGAGCAGGCGCGCCGCCGCCACCTGACGCTCAACACGCTCGTCCAGGGGGCCTGGGCGTGGCTGCTCAGCCGCTACTCCGGCCGCGACGACGTCGTCTTCGGCGCGGTCGTCTCCGGCCGTCCGGCCGACCTGCCGGGGGTCGAGCTCATCGTCGGCCCCTTCATCAACACCCTGCCGGTGCGGGTGGCGGTCGCCGCCGCGCGCCCCCTGGGCTCCTGGCTCGGGGAGCTGCAGGCAAGGCAGGCCGAGCTGCGGCAGTACGAGCACATGCCGCTGGTGGAGATCCAGGGGGAGAGCAGCGTGCCGCGCGGCCAGGTGCTCTTCGAAAGCCTCGTGGCCTTCGAGAGCCGTCCCTTGCGGCGCGCCGGCGAGGGCGCGCCCGGCGCGCCGCCGTTCCTGGACGCCCTGGCGGCCGAAGATTTCCGGCCCGAGGCGTGGACGGAATTCCCCCTCACCGTCCTCTGTATCCCCGAGGGCGAGCTCTCCTTCGTCGTCAAGGTCGACGCCCGCCGTTTCGAGGCGGGCGCGGTCGAACGTCTCACCGGGCACCTGGAGGCGGTCCTGGAGAGTCTTGCTCGCGGGCTCGACCGTCCGGTCGGCTCCCTGCGCCTCCTCACCGCGGCCGAGCGCCACCAGGTGCTCGTGGAGTGGAACGAGACCGCCCCCGTCTGGTCGGGCGACATCGCCCTCGACCGGCCGGTCCACCATCTTGTGGAAGAACGGGCCGATCACGATCCGGAGGCCCCGGCGGTCGCCGTCGAAGGGCGGACGCTGACCCGCGGCGCTCTGGAGGTCCGCGCCAACCAGCTCGCCCACCGCCTGCGGTCGCTGGGCGTCGCGGCCGATGCCCGGGTCGGCCTCTGCCTGGAGCACTCGCTGGAGATGGCGGTCGCGGTCTTCGGCATCCTCAAGGCCGGCGGCGCCTATGTCGGTCTCGATCCCGAGATGCCGGCCGAGCGGCTCGGCTGGATGCTGGCCGACTCCGGCGCCTGCGCCATCGTCTCGGCCGGACTCACGGCCGGGCATCTGCGCAGCCGCCTGCCCGCCGGCCTCGCCTTACCGGTGGTCGACCTGGAGGCGGAGCGGGAGGAGCTGGCGGGGCTCCCGGCAGACCGTCCGGCGCCGGCCGCCGGACTGGGAAACCTGGCGTATCTGATCTACACCTCCGGCTCCACCGGCCGCCCCAAGGGGGTGCTCATCGAGCACCGGCAGCTTCTGAGCTACCTCTGCGGTGTCCTGGTGCCGCTGGCACCGCGGCCGGGCGATTCCTGGGCGCTGCACCAGCAGCTCTCGGTGGACGCGCCGGTGACCTACCTGTTCGCCGCCCTGGTGAGCGGCGGCGTGCTCCACCTGATCGCCCGCGACCGCGTGGCGCAGCCGGCGGCCCTGGGCGCCTACTTCGCCGAGCACCGCATCGACTTCTTCAAGGCGGCGCCGTCCCACTTCGCGGCCCTGCTCGCCGGCCCGCGCCCCGAGCAGGTGATGCCGCGCCGCCTCCTCATGCTGGGCGGCGAGGCGTCGCGCCGCGACTGGGTCCGCGAGCTGCGGGAGCTGGCGGCGCCCGGCTGCGTGCTGCTCAACCACTACGGTCCGACGGAGACCACGGTGGGGGTCATCACCTGGGCGGCGAGCGAGCCCGGCCTCGCCGCGGCGCCGCCGACCCTGCCGCTCGGACGCCCGCTCACCGGGACGCGCGTCCAGGTCCTCGATCCCTGGCTCGATCCCGTACCAGCCGGGGTGACCGGGGAGCTGTACCTCGGCGGCTCCAACCTGGCGCGGGGTTACCGGCTCCGTCCCGACCTCACGGCGGAGCGCTTCGTCCCCGATCCGTTCGCAGCGGAGCCGGGCGCGCGTCTCTACCGCACCGGCGACCTGGTGCGGTGGCTTCCCGGCGGCCTCCCCGAGTTTCTCGGCCGCGCCGACCACCAGGTGAAGATCCGCGGCTTCCGCATCGAGCTGGAGGAGGTGGAGAGCGCGCTCGCCGCGCACCCCGGGGTGCGCACCTGCGTGGCGGGGGTGCGCGAGGACGCGGTGGTGGGACGCCACCTGGTGGCCTGGGTGGCGCCGGAGGCCGGCCCGCCGCCCGACGGGGCCGATCTGCGCGCCTTCCTCCAGGGCCGGCTGCCCTCCTCCATGGTGCCGGCGGTGTTCGTCCTTCTCCCCGAGCTGCCGCGCACGCCGCAGGGCAAGGTGGACCGCAAGGCCCTGCCCGCGCCCGCCGCGCCCCTCGCGTCCGATCCTCCGCCCGGCGCCGGGCCGGCCGCCGCGGGTGCGCCGCGCACGCCCGCCGAAGAGCTGATGGCCGGCATCTGGGCCGAGGTTCTGGGACTCGCCCGCGTCGGCCTGGACGACGACTTCTTCGCCCTGCGCGGCCACTCCCTCCTCGCTGCCCAGATCGTGGCCCGCGTGCGCTCCGCCTTCGCCGCCGAGCTGCCGCTACGCGCCCTGTTCGAGCATCCCACCGTGGCCGGCCTGGTTGCCGCGGTGGAGGAGGCCCGCGGAGAAGCGGTGGCGCCGCCGGTGCTGCCGGTGCCGCGCCGGGGACCGCTGCCTCTCTCTTTCGCCCAGCAGCGCCTCTGGTTCCTCGATCAGCTCGAGCCCGGAAGCTGGGCCTACAACATTCCGCGCGCCCTCCGCCTGCGCGGCCCTCTCGACCGGCAGGCGCTCGGCCGCGCCGTCGCGGAGGTGGTCCGCCGCCACGAGATCCTGCGCACCCGCTATGCCGCCATGGACGGCGAGCCGTTGCAGGTGATCGAGCCGCCGGGCGAGGCCGGCCTGCCGCTGGTCGATCTGGCGGCGCTGCCGCCGGCGGCGCGCGAGGCCGAGCTGGGGAGGGTCGTGGTCCGGGAGGCGCGCAGCCCGTTCGATCTCGCCCGCGGGCCGGTGCTGCGCGGCACCCTGGTGCATCTCGGGGAAGCGGACCACGCGGCCCTCTTCACCGTGCATCACATCGCCTGCGACGGCTGGTCGCTACGCCTGATGGAGCGCGAGCTGGGGGTGCTCTACGGCGCCTTCCGGCGCGGCGCGGCCATCCTGCCGGCGCCCCTGCCGCCGCTGCCGGTGCAGTACTCCGACTTCGCGGTCTGGGAGCGCGGCTGGCTCCAGGGGGAGGTCCTGGAAGGGCACCTCGCCTGGTGGCGCCGCCTTCTCGGCGGGCCCCTGCCGCCGCTCGACTTGCCGGCCGACCGCCCGCGTCCCGAGCGCGGCACGGGGCGCGGCGGCCGGCTGGCCTTCCGCCTCCCGGGCGATCTCGCCGAGCGGCTCCGCGCCCTCGGCCGCCGCGAAGGGGCGACTCCGTTCATGGTCCTCCTCGCCGGTTTCGCGGTCCTCCTCGCCCGCACCTCGGGGCGCGACGATCTCGTTCTCGGCGCGGACGTCACCAACCGCGGCCGCCGCGAGACCGAGGGGCTGATCGGTTTTTTCATCAACATGCTGGCGTTGCGGCTCGACCTGGCGGGGAATCCCTCCTTCCGCGAGCTGCTGGCGCGGGTGCGCGAGGTGGCGTTGGGAGCCTATGCCCACCAGGACGTCCCTTTCGAGAAGCTGGTGGAGGAGATCCAGCCGCAGCGCACCGCCGGCCACTCGCCTCTTTTCAACGTGGTGTTCAACTTCAACAGCGACGCGCGGCTGGAGGGGGATGGCGAGGCGGACGGCGGCGCGCTGCTGCCGGGCCTGGACGTCCTCCCCATCGCCTTCGACTACGAGACCGTCCGTTTCGACCTGACCCTCCTGATGAGCGAGGCCGCCGACGGCCTGAACGCCTCCTGGACCTACAGTGTCGATCTCTTCGACGGCGCCACGGTGGCCCGTCTGCATGAACGTTTCGAGACCCTGCTCGCGAGCGCCGCGGCGCGCCCCGACCTGCGCCTGAGCGCGCTGGCGATGGCCGGCCCCCGCGAGCGGGAAGAAGAGGCCGCCGAGAAGCGCCGCCGCGAGGCGGCGCAGCACGGCAAGCTCCTGGGCCTGCACGCCCGCAGGACGCAACGCTGAACGGAGGAACGTCGCTTTGGAGAGTCAGGTTCTCGAGGGCTATCAGCTTTCACCGCAACAGAGGCACCTGTGGCCGGAGCAGCAGCGCAGCCCCGCTCTGTGCGCCCGGGCGGTGCTGCGTATCGAGGGGGACCTCGACGGCGCGGCCCTGGCCGCGGCGCTCCAGGACGTGGTCGACCGCCACGAGATCCTGCGGACCGCGTTCGAAAAGCTGCCGGGCATGGATCTCCCCATGCAGATCGTGGCCGAACGGGCCCTCGCTGTCCTCGAGGACATGGAGGGAATGGAGCTGCCGGAGGAGGAGCCTCCGTTCGACCTGGCACAGCCTCCTCTCGTGCGTTTCCGCCGGGCGCGCCCGGAGCCCGGGCTGACCTTCCTGCAGATCGTCCTCCCCGCCGTCTGCGCGGATGCGCGCAGTCTCGCCAACCTGGCCGCGGAGATCGCGCGCGCCTATCGTGCGCGCCGCGGTACGGAGGAGGCGCCCGCCGACCCTCTGCAGTACATCGAGTTCTCCGAGTGGCGGGGCTCGATCCTCGAAGAGCCGGAAGCCGAGCCGGGGCTCGCGTACTGGCGCCGCCGGCGCGCCGCCGATCCCGGCCCTCCCGTCTTGCCGCTGGAAAGCCGCGCGCCGGCCGATGGCCCGTTCGCCCCGGCCGCGGTGGAGGTGCCTCTACCGCCGCCCCTCCGCGAGCTCCTGGAGGCCGCCGCCCGCGCCGCGGAGGTCGCGGTCGCCGACTTCCTGCTGGCCTCCTGGGCCGCTCTGCTGAGCCGGCTGGCCGGCAGCGCGGAGGTGACCGTCCATGTGCGTTTCGACGGCCGCAAGTTCCCCGAGCTCCAGGGAGCGCTGGGCCTCTTCGAGGAGCTCCTGCCGCTCACCCTGGGGAGTGACGCCGGAGCGCCGTTCACCGACCTCGCCGCCGGCGCCGCCCGCGCGGTCGAAGAGGCTCGGCTCTGGCAGGAGTACTTCGTCCCGGACGCCGGGGTGGACCTTCCAGTGGTCTTCGAGCCGGCGGCCGAGCGGCCCGCGGCGGCGGAGATGCCGCGTTTTCTCCTCGTGCGCTCGGTCGCCCACAGCTTTCCCTTCAAGCTGAAGCTCTCCATGGGCGCACACCCCGCGCACCCCGCGGACGCCGTGGACGCCGCCACCCTCTGGTATGACGCCCGCCGCTTCACCGCCGAAGAGGCCGGCCGCCTCGCCGGCCGCTGGCTCGCCTTGCTCGGCGACGCCCTGGCGCGCCCGGCCGCGCCGCTCGCGGAGCTCGCCTTGCTAGGCGCGGACGAGCGCCGGCTGGTGCTGGAAGCATGGAACGACACGGCCCGGCCGTTCGCCGCGGAGGCTCCCGTCCATCGCCTCTTCGAGGCGCAGGCCGATCGCACGCCGGAGGCGCCGGCGGTCCTCTGCGCAGGCCGCGCGCTGTCCTTTCGCGCGCTCGACGAGCAGGCCAACCGGATGGCGCGCCGGCTGCGCCGCCTCGGCGTGGCCCCTGAAGCGCTCGTCGCCCTCTGCCTGGAGCGTTCGGAGGCGATGATCGTGGCCCTGCTGGGCATCCTCAAGGCCGGCGGCGCCTACGTGCCGCTCGATGCGGGGCAGCCGCGCCGGCGCCTGCGGCGGATGCTCGCCGACGCCCGCGTTTCCCTGGTGCTCACCGAGCGGGCTTTCGCCCCCGCTTTCGAGGACCAGGGGATCCCCGTCGTCTGCCTGGAAGCGGAGGCGGCGGCGATCGCCGCCGAGAGCGCCGGCCGCCTGGACGTCGCGGTGCTGCCCGAGCATCCGGCCTACGTGATCTTCACCTCCGGCTCGACCGGGCAGCCCAAGGGGGCGCTGATCCGCCACCGCTCCGTCGCCAACCTGCTCGCCGCCCTGGCCGGCCGCGTCTATGCGGGAGCCGTGGGCTCCCTGCGGGTGGCGGTCAACGCGCCCCTGGCGTTCGATGCCTCGGTCAAGCAGGTGATCCAGCTCCTCTCCGGGCATGCCCTGGTCGTGGTGCCGGAGGACGTGCGGCGCGACGGCGAGGCCTTCCTCGCTTTCCTCGCCGGCACCGCCGTCCAGGTCCTGGATGCCACGCCGGCACAGCTCAAGCTCCTGCTCGCGGCCGGCCTGGAGCCCTTGGCCTGCCCGGAGCTCCGCCTCGTCCTGCTCGGCGGCGAGGCGATCGACTCGCCGCTCTGGCGCACCCTCGCGGGCTGGAACGGGGTCCGCTTCTGGAACGTCTACGGGCCCACCGAATGCACGGTGGACGTCACCGCGTTTCCGCTCGGCGGCGCCCTGCCGGTCCTCGGGGCTCCGCTGGCCAACGTCCGCACCTTTCTCCTCGACCGCGCGGGCCAGCCGGTGCCGCTGGGCGGCACCGGCGAGCTGTGCGTCGCGGGGGAGGGGCTGGCGCGCGGCTATGTCCACCAGCCCGCGGCCACGGCGGCGAAATTCGTCCCGGATCCGTTCGGCCCCCCCGGCGGCCGGCTCTACCGCACGGGCGATCTGGCGCGCCGGCTCCCGGACGGCGCCCTGGAGCTCATCGGCCGCAGCGACCATCAGGTCAAGATCCGCGGCTTCCGCATCGAGCTCGGCGAGATCGAGGCCGTGCTCGCCACCTGCCCCGGCCTGCGCGAAGCGGCCGTGGTGGCGCGCGAGGAGCCCATGGGCGATCACCGCGACCGCCGCCTGGTCGCCTATGTCGTCCCCGGCCCGTCCGGGATGCTGGAGACCGGCGATCTGCGCGACTTCCTGCGCGCGCGGCTCCCGGAATACATGCTGCCCACCGCCTTCGTCCGCCTGGAGGCCCTGCCGCTCACCCGCAACGGCAAGGTGGACCGCGGTGCCCTGCCGGATCCGGAGAAGGCTTCGGGCCGTGAGCGCGCGGCCGGGAGCCAGGCGCCTCGCAACCAGGTCCAGGAGCTGCTGGCCGGTCTCTGGGAGGAGGTCCTGGGCTACGAGCGGATCGGCGTCGAAGCCAATTTTTTCGAGCTCGGAGGGCATTCGCTCCTGGCCACCCAGCTCATCTCCCGGGTGCGCCAGACCTTCCAGGCCGAGCTGCCGTTGCGCGCGCTTTTCGACGCTCCGTCGATCGCCGGCCTCGCCGAGGCGATCGACGGGGCTTTGCGCGCCGGCGGCGGCGCGGCTCTGCCGCCGCTGGTCCCCTTGCCGCCGCTGGAGCGCGGCGGGGCGCTCGCTCTCTCCTTCGCCCAGGAGCGTCTCTGGGTCCTCGACCGGCTGACCCCCGGCAATCCGTTCTACAACATCCCGCTGCGGACGCGCCTGTCCGGCCCCCTCGACGCCGCGGCCCTGGCGCGGACCTTCGGCGAGATCGTCCGCCGCCACGAGATCCTGCGCACCCGCTATGCGGCGGGCCTCGACACCGAAGGCCGGCCGGTACAGATCATCGATCCTCCCGGTCCGTTCCACCTGCCGCTGGTCGACCTCTCGGCGCTGCCGGCGGCGGCGGGGGAGGCGGAAGCTCTGCGCCTCGCCCGCGAGGAGGCGGCACGGCCGATCGACCTGGCGCAGGGACCGCTGCTGCGCGGCCAGCTCGCGCGCCTCGGCGAGGACGAGCACGCCGCCCTGCTGACCACCCATCACATCGCCGGTGACGGATGGTCCCTGGGCGTGCTGATGCGCGAGATCGCCGTGCTCTACGAGGCGTTCCGCCGCAGCCGGCCGTCTCCCCTCCCCGAGCTGCCGGTGCAGTACGCCGACTTTGCCGCCTGGCAGCGCGGCTGGCTGCAGGGCGAGATGCTGGAGCGCCAGCTCGCCACCTGGCGCCGCCGCCTCGCCGGCGCGCCGCCTTTCCTGGAGATCCCCACCGACCGGCCGCGCCCCGAGGTGCAGCGCTACCGCGGCGAGCGCCGCCAGCTTCTCCTCCCGGCCGGTCTCGCCGGCGACCTGCGCCGTCTCTGCCGCCGCGAGCGGGTGTCGCTGTTCATGGCCTTGCTGGGGACCTTTCAGGCCCTCCTCTCCCGCCTCTCCGGCAGCCTCGACGTCAGCGTCGGAACGCCGTTCTCCGGCCGCACCCGCCTGGAGACCGAAGGGCTCATCGGTTTCTTCGTCAACACTCTCGTCCTGCGCACCCAATTCGCCGGCGAGCCCGGTTTCCGCGACGTGCTGGGGCGGGTGCGCGAAGCGGCGCTGGAGGCCGACGCCCACCAGGACCTGCCGTTCGAGAAGCTGGTCGAAGAGCTGCAGCCCGAGCGGAGCCTCAGCCACGCGCCGCTGTTCCAGACTCTGTTCGTCTTCCAGAACACGCCGCAGGAAGAGCGCGAGATGACCGGCCTGCGCCTCTCTCCTCTCGGTGTCGAGACCGGCACGGCGAAGTTCGACCTCACCTTGACCCTCTCCGAGCTCGGCGACCGCATCGGCGGTGTGCTCGACTACGACGTCGACCTGTTCGACGGCACCACCGCCGAGCGGCTGCTCTCCTGCTTCGCCGTCCTGCTGGAAGGTGCCGTGACGGAGCCCGAGCGGCGGCTCTCCTCTCTGCCTCTGCTGCGGCCGGAGGAAGGCCAGGCTCTGCTGGCGGAGTGGAGCGCCGCCGCCGGCGAGCTGCCGGCGACCTGCGCCTCCCGGCGCTTCTTCGAGCAGGCTGCCGCGATGCCGGAGGCGGTGGCGGCGGCCGACGGGCAGCGCCGCATGACCTACCGCGAGCTGGCGCACCGGGTGGAGGCCTGGGCGCGCGCCCTGGCGCGGCGCGGTGTGGGCGCGGAGTCGGTGGTCCCCCTGCTCGCCGAGCGCGGTCTCGATCTCCTCACCGCCCTGCTGGCCATCCAGAGCGCGGGAGGCGCCTATCTCCCTCTCGATCCACAGCAGCCGGCGGCGCGCCTCTCCCATGTCGTGGCGCAGGCGGGCGCCGCACTGGCCCTGGCCGGGGAAGGCTACCGGCCCATGCTCGGCGAGGTGGCCGGCGGCCTGCCCCGGCCAGGGCCAGAGCGGCGCCCGCCGGAGGTCCTGGACCTCTCCGTTCTGGAGGCGGAGGCTGCCGTGGCCCCGCCCGTGCCTCTGCCGGCGGTGCAGCCGCTGGGGCTCGCCTACGTCATCTTCACCTCGGGCTCCACCGGCCTGCCCAAGGGGGCCATGGTCCATCACCGCGGCCAGCTCAACCACCTGCTCGCCAAGATCGGAGATCTCGGGCTGGGGCCGGACGACACGGTCGTGCAGAACGCGCCGCAAGGGTTCGACATCTCGGTCTGGCAGATGCTCGCCCCTCTCCTCGCGGGCGGCCGGGTGCTCTTCGTGGACGACGCCGCGGCGCGCGATCCGCGGGCGCTGGCCGCGGCGGTGCGGGAGGGCGGCGCCACGGTGCTGCAGACCGTCCCGTCGCTGCTGCGCGCGCTGGTCGAGGCGGCGCAGGCCGATCCGTCGGTGCTGGCGGCGCTGGGAACGCTGCGCTGGATGATCTCGACCGGTGAGGCGCTGCCGCCGGCCCTCGCCCGCGACTGGCTGGAGCTGGCGCCGCGGATTCGGCTGCTCAACGCATACGGCCCCACCGAGTGCTCGGACGACGTGACCCACCACGCCCTGCACCGGCCTCCGGCACCGGCGGCAGTGCGCGTGCCGGTGGGCAATCCGGTCCTCAACACCCGCCTCGTGGTGGTGGATCGCGGCGGCGAGATCCAGCCGCGGGGCGTGCCCGGCGAGCTGCGGGTGGGCGGTGCCGGCGTCGGGCGCGGCTACCTGGGCGACCCGGCACGCACGGCGGAGGTCTTCCGCCCGGACCCCTGGAGCGCCGGAGAGAGGCTCTACCACACGGGCGATCTGGCTCTCCGCAGGTCTTCCGGAGAGATCGAGGTGATCGGCCGCATCGACCACCAGGTCAAGGTGCGGGGGGTGCGCATCGAGCTCGGCGAGATCGAGGCCGCGCTGAACGGCCACCCGGCGGTCCGCGAGGCGGTGGCGGTGCTGCGGCTCGACCTCCCCGGCGGCATGGGCCTCGCCGCCTTCGTCGTGCCGCGCGGCGGGGGCGCGACACCGGGCGAGCTGCGGGCCTGGATGCGCGCCCGCCTGTCCGAGGCCATGGTGCCGGCGGTCTTCGTGACGCTCGGCGCCCTCCCCCTGACGGCCAACGACAAGGTGGACCGCCATGCCCTCGGCCGCCTGGAGCTCTCGGCGGAGCGCGCCGTCCTGGCCGCGCCGTCCTATCTGCCACCGCGCGATCTGGTCGAGCTGCGGCTCTGCCGCTTGTGGGAAGAGATGCTCGGGGTCGCCCCGGTGGGCGTCCGCGACAGCTTCTTCGCCCTGGGCGGCAGCTCGCTCGCCGCCGTGCGCCTGCAGACCCGGGTCGAGCGCGCCTTCGGCTGGCGTTTCGACCTGGCGGCCCTTTTCCGCGCTCCCACCGTCGAAGGGCTGGCGGGCCTGTTGCGCCGGCGTATGGCCGTGCCGGCCTCCGCCCTGATCGAGCTCGCCTCCGGTGGTCCCGGACGGCCCATCTTCTGGCTCCACCCGGCGGGCGGCGAGGCCCTCTGCTACGCCGACCTGGCGCGCCACCTGGGAGCCGACCGGCCCCACTACGGCCTGCGCGCCCGCGGGCTGCGCGACGGCGAGACTCCGGCCGAGGAGCTGCGGGCCATGGCGGCCGCATACCTGGAGGAGGTGAGGGCCGTCGATCCGGAGGGACCCTATCTGCTGGGCGGCTGGTCGCTCGGCGGAGTGCTGGCCTTCGAGATGGCCTGCCAGCTCCGCGCCGCCGGCCGCGAGGTGGCCATGGTCGCCCTGCTCGACACCCAGGCGCCCGATCCGGCGCGCAGCGGCAACCTGTCGGATCGGGATCTGCTGGGCGCTTTCGCCCAGGGCCTCGGCCTGCGCGCCGACGGCTTCACCGCGCAGGGCGAGGACGAGGGTCTCGACGCCGAGCTCGCCGGCCTCCTCGAGCAGGCACGGGCGGCGGGCATCGTTCCGGCCGATCTCGATCTCGCCGACGTCCGGCGTATTTTCGCCGTTCACCGCGGCAACAGCCGGGCTCTTCGCGGCTACGCCGCCTCATCCTACACCGGGCGCCTGACCCTCTTCCGGGCCGCCGGGCGCGGCAACCCGGCCGACCTCACGCGGGGTTGGGATGCGCTGGCGCCCGCCGTCGAAGTCCATGAAGTCCCCGGCGACCATTTCACGCTCGTCCGCGAGCCGCACGTCGGCGGCCTTGCCGCGCGCTTGCGCGCTTGTCTCGAAACCACAGGAGTCTGACCGAATCATGCGAGAAATCAGTCGCTTCCTGCTCAGGCACTCGCCGCGTACCGTGATCACGGCGTCTCTCATCGGCATCCTGGCCGGTGGTGCCAGCGCTCTCCTCGTGGTCCTGGTCAACCAGCAGATCACCGGCACCGGCACCGCCTGGAGCTGGACGTTCATCGCCGTCGCCTTCACGGTCCTCCTGGTGGGCGTCTCCGGTCTCAACCTGCTGTCCCGGGTGCTGCTCATCCGTCTCATGCAGCGTGCCGAGCTCGCGATGCGCATGGACCTCAGCCGGCAGATTCTGGCCACGCCCCTGCGCCAGCTCGAAGAGCTCGGACCGGCGCGCCTCTACGCGGTGCTCACCCAGGACGTGGCCAATCTGAGCGCGGCCCTGAGCACTCTGCCCACCCTGTGCATCAACGCGGCGATGCTGGCCGGCTGCCTGGTCTACCTGGCCTGGCTCTCCGGGCCGGTGCTCCTCGCGCTGGTCGCCGTCCTCGGCCTCACCCTCGGGATCAATTCTCTGTTCGACCGCCGGGCCGCCAACCTGTTCATGCAGGCGCGCGGCAGCTTCGACGTGATGCTGGGGCATTTTCGCGGCCTCACGGAAGGGATCAAGGAGCTCAAGCTGCACGGCCCCCGTGCGCGGGCGTTCCTCAAGGATCATCTGGAGCCCAACGGTGCCGAGCTGCGGCAGCGCAATGCCGCCGCCTTCGAGGCCTATGCGGCGGGGAACACCTGGAGCCAGGGGATCTTCTTCGTCTTCGTCGGCGTCCTGGTGTTCGTGCTGCCGCGGCTCATCGAGGTCCCGCTCAGCCTGCTGACCACCTACACGGTGACGGTGCTCTTCGCCCGCGGCCCGATCGTGGCGCTGATCGATGCGATGCCCAGCTTCCGCCGCGCCGGCGTCGCCCTGCGCACCATCGAGCGGCTGCGCCTCGGCGGCGATGCCGAGCCCGCGAGCGCGGCGGCGGCGCCCACCGCCCTCGTCCGCCGCGTCGAGCTCGCGGGCATCACCCACACCTACTACCGGGAGCGCGAGGAGGACAATTTCATCCTCGGCCCGATCGACCTCAGCTTGCAGGCCGGCGAGCTCGTCTTCCTGGTCGGGGGCAACGGCAGCGGCAAGACGACGCTCGCCAAAGTCCTCTGCGGTCTCTATCCGCCCGCGAGCGGCAGTGTGATGATGGACGGCCGCGCGATCGACGACATGACGCGGAACCGCTACCGCAATCTCTTCGCGGTGGTCTTCTCCGAGTTCTTTCTCTTCGAGCGGCTGCTCGGCATGACGGGCTCGGGGCTCGACGAGAGGGCGCGCCATTATCTGGAGCTGCTCCAGCTCGAGCACAAGGTGCGCGTGGAGAACGGCGAGCTGTCCACGACCGAGCTCTCGCGCGGCCAGCGCAAGCGCCTGGCCCTGCTCACCGCCTATCTGGAAGACCGGCCGTTCTACATCTTCGACGAGTGGGCGGCCGACCAGGATCCCTTCTTCAAGGACATCTTCTACCGCCGGCTCCTGCCCGACCTGCGCAAGCGGGGCAAGGGTGTCCTGGTGATCAGCCACGACAGCCAGTATCAAGACGTCGCCGACCGCATCGTCCGGCTCGACTTCGGCCGCCTGGAGGGGGAGGAAGGACCGCGCTCCGCTGCGGCCGCCGCCGTGCCGCCGTCCGTGCCGCCGCCCGGGCTGCCGGGAGCCGGCCGGCGCGCCGGCTCGCGCATCGGCATCCTGGGTGCGCTGATCGGGGATCTGCGGCAGGCGGGGCGCACCCTGCGGCGCAGCCCCGGCTTCGCCGCCGCCGCCATTCTCACCCTGGCCCTCGGCATCGGCGGCAACACGGCCATCTTCGGCCTGCTCAACGCGCTGCTATTGCGGCCGATGCCCGGGGTGGCCGCGCCGGAGCGGCTGGCCTGGGTGTTCTCCACTCCCGCGTACGAGCCGTTCTCCTATCCCGACTATGCCGACCTGCGGGCGCAGGGGAAAGGAATGGCATCTCTGGCCGCCTTCCATCCGGCGTTCCTCAGCCTCACCCAGCAAGAGGAGACCTCCCGGGTGCGCGGCGAGGCCGTCACGGACAACTACTTCTCGGTCCTGGGCGTACGCCCTGTCCTGGGGGTGCCGATCTCCGCCCGGATCGGCAACCCCGAGCCCCAGGTGGTCCTCGGTCATCTGATCTGGCGTGAGCGCTTCGGGAGCGATCGCTCCGTCATCGGGCGCACCGTGCAGCTCAACGGCTTTCCCTTTACCGTCGTCGGCGTGGCGCCGCCGGGCTTCCTCGGCACGCAGGCCGGATACCGCACCGACCTCTGGGTGCCGCTGGCCGCCCACGAGCAGGCGGTCCCCTCGACCGGCGCCGCGCAGCCGCTGCAAACCCGCGCCTACCGCTGGCTGGAGGTCCTCGGCCGCCTGCGTGACGGCGGCTCTCTGGCGGCGGCGCAGGCGGAGACCGAGACGGTGGCCCGGCGGCTCGTCCAGGCCTTCCCGGGAAGCAACACCGGCTTCGACCAGCCCCTGGTCGTCTCGGCCGGCGGGGGCGATCCGCGCCTGCAGCACAGCCAGCTCCCGCTCCTCGGCCTGCTCATGGGCGTCGCCGCCTTCGTCCTGCTCATCGCCTGCGCCAATGTCGCCAATTTGCTGTTGGCGCGGGCACTGGCGCGCAGCGGCGAGATCGGGGTGCGGCAGGCCCTGGGGGCGAGCCGGCCGCGTCTCCTCGGGCAGATGCTCCTGGAGAGCCTGGTGCTCGCCCTGCTCGGCGGCGCCCTGGGGCTCCTCGTCATCAACCCCCTGGGCAAGCTCCTCCTCTCCTTCCTCCCCGCCGAGATCAGCCCGGTGGCCATCGATCTGCGCCTGGATGGCCGGGTTCTCACCTTCACCCTTCTCGCGTCCCTGCTCACCGGGCTCCTCTTCGGCCTCGCTCCGGCGCTCCTCGTGTCGGGCCGCTCCCTGCTTCTGGCGTTGCGCGGGGCCACGGCCAGCGGCCGCTCGGGAGGCCGCCGCGGCACGCGGCTGCGCGCCGCCCTGGTCGTGGTCCAGGTGTCCCTTTCTCTCGTTCTCCTGGTGGGCGCCGGCCTGCTGCTCCGCACCTTGCAGAACCAGCGGAACGCCGATCCCGGCTTCAATCCCGAGAACGTGTTGCTGCTCGAGGTCGATCTGGGCCTGCGCGGCTACGCCCAGACGCAGGGCGTCGAGCTCCAGCGGCTGCTCCGCGAGCGGCTGAGCGCCCTGCCGGGCGTCCGCTTCGCGAGTCTCGGCACTCTCGCCCCGCTCAGCTTCGATTCGTCGCGCGTGAGCATCGCGCCGGCCGGGCATCTCCCCGAGCCGGGCCAGCCGCCGCTCAATGCCCTGGTGGGCGCGGTCACCCCTGATTACCTGCACACCCTCGGCATCCCGCTGCTGCGGGGCCGGGACTTCGCGCCCATCGACACCGGCACGGCGCCACGGGTGGCGATCGTCAACCAGGCGCTGGCCGAACGCCTGTGGCCCGGCGAAGACCCCATCGGCAAGCGCATCAGCTTCCCGGCGCCGCCGCTCCCCGGCTCGCCGGCGCCGCGCCTCCTGGAGGCCGACGCCACGGTGATCGGCATCGCCCGCAACAGCAAATACGTCAGTCTCGGCGAACGGCCGCAGCCGTACCTCTACCTGGCCCTGACGCAGAAATACCAGGCCTCCACCATCGCCTTCCTGCGCACGGAGAGAGAGCCTCTGGCCCTCCTCGACAGCGTACGCCGGGAGCTGCGGGCCATGGACCCGTATCTGCCGGTCTACCAGGTGCGCACTCTGCACGAGCAGGTGAGCGCCTCGCTCTGGTCCGTGCGCCTGAGCGCGCTGCTGTGTGCTCTCTTCGGAGCTTTCGCCCTCTTTCTCTCGGCGCTCGGGATCTACTCCGTCCTCTCTCAGGTCGTGACCCAGCGCACCCACGAGATCGGTGTCCGCATGGCGATCGGTGCCCAGCGCTCCGACGTCTTCCGCCTGGTCATCCGGCAGAGCTTGCAGCTCACCCTGATCGGCGTGGCCGTGGGCCTCGCGGCGGCTTTCGGGCTCGCCCGCACCCTCTCCGGCTTCCTGATCGGCGTCCGGCCCACCGATCCCCTGACCTTTGTCGCCATCGCTGTCCTGCTGACCGCTGTCGCGTGGCTCGCGGCCTACCTCCCGGCCCGCCGGGCGGTGCGCGTGAGCCCCGTCATCGCGTTGCGGGCCGAGTGAAGGGCTCGCCTGCTTTACTGCGGGACCGGTACCATCTAAGCTAGGTGCCGGTTCCGTAGTCTTGCATGGAGATGATCTTCTATGGGTAGAACCCGCATGTGGTGCGGCCTGTTCCTTGTCACCTCGGCTCTGACCGCTCCTCTGTGCGCCCAGGAGCCTGCGCCGGAGGCTCCGGAAGCTGCCGCCGAGCCCTCCAAGCCCCGCCTCGAATGGGGGCTCGAAGCGAAGGCCAACTTCCGCCGCAGCGAGGAGAACCGCTTCCCGGTTCCCTTCCCTTTCCCTCCTTCCTTCCTGCCGGTCGGGCAGACCCGTGGCTTCGAGGAGACGGTCAACGCCGGCTCGCACATCGAGCTCTCGGACGCCACCGTCTATCTCGACGGCATCTGGAGCGACGACCTGCAGGCTCATCTGAAGGTCGACTTCATCAGCCTCTATGAGCGCAACCCGACCTCCACCGGGGTGCGCACCAACGTCGACGAGGCCTGGATCCGCCTCGGCCGCGAAGCCGGGCATGCCCTCCTGGCGCGCTCCGGCTTCTACGCCAAGATCGGCAAGTTTCCCAAGCTCGAGCGGCAGAACGACCGCCGCCTGGAGAGCTACGGCCTCGTCTCGACCGCCTTCAACCGCATCGAGGACGTCGGCCTGGAGCTCGGCGCGGACATCGGTGCCCATCTCTATGTGAAAGGGTCGCTGACGGCGGGCAACCCGGTCTTCCTGCGCGATCCCAACGCCTTGGCCGGCGACAACGGCACTCCCGCCCTGAGGCAGCCCAATCCGAACCCGGAGCTCAAGAGCGGCGTCGTGATCCTCTACGACGCGCGGGTGCAGGACCTCGACACGGACGGCAACCCGCAGGTGGGTCTCGGCCTCGGCTGGCGCACCGCCGACGCCGAAGGGCGCAACGGCATCGACGTGCTGGCCTGGGGACGCCGCCGCAAGATGGCGAAGACCGTTGAGATCGAAGGCAGCTTCTACGGCGGCGACCTCGACCTTCTCAACGGTCCGGGCGATGCCTTCCCCTTCGCGGTGAAGAACGACACCAAGCGCGAGGCCGGCGCCAACCTCTGGCTCTACCTGGGGAATTTCTGTTTCTTCGGCCAGTACGTCGACCAGGACCTGGCCGGCCTGCCGCGCACCGGGATCGAGGGCGAGGTGGCCTATACCTTCGACCTGCCCCTGGTCTGGTCGCTGGGCGAGCGCCAGCTCTTCCCCTGGGTGGCGCCGGCGGTGCGGTATTCGATGCTGGACAACAAATTTCCCATTCCCCTGCAGACGCCGAGCCCGAGCTTGGCGTGGGACTGGCGGAAGATCGACGCCGGCGTACGGATCGGGATCGTGGGGTCGACCGACCTCACCCTCGAATACGCCGACAACGACTTCGTCCTCCGCAACGGCGCGCACCGCAACAACAACGAGTACCTGGCCACGCTCCGCTGGCGGATGTAGAGCCCTGATGCGACAGCTCACCGTCTCTCTCGCCGCCTGCCTCCTCCTCGCCGGAGTCTCCGGCCCCGCCTGCGCCGAAGACTTGCAGGGCACCGTGCAGCTCCTCGCCCGCGGCGGCAAGGGGCTCTCCCTGGAGAGCGACGTCAGCCAGGCCGTGGTCTCCTTCGAGCCGGCCGGCGGCGCGCCGCCCCGGCGGTCGGACGTGCCGTTCGAGATGGTCACCCGGCAGAAGCAGTTCCTGCCCCGCGTGCTGGTGGTGCCCAAGGGCGCCCGGGTGCGCTTCCCCAACCAGGACCCCATCCTGCACAACGTCTTCTCGGTCTCGCCGGGCAATTCTTTCGACCTCGGCCTCTACCGCCTGGGTCCCGGCAAGGAGCAGAAGCTCGACCAGCCCGGCCTCGTGCGGGTGTTCTGCAACGTTCACCACGCCATGGTCGCCTATATCCTCGTGCTCAATACGCCCTACTACACGCAGCCCGGCCCGGACGGGCGCTTCAACCTGACCGGGCTGCCCAAGGGACCCGGCAAGCTGACCGTCTGGCACGAGCAGACCGACCCCTGGACGATCGACCTCAAGCTGCCGCAGCCCGGATCGGTCGCCGCCCGCGTCGAGGTGGTGCGGCCACGCATTCCGCCGCACCTGAACAAAACCGGTCAGTCTTACTTCCGCTCCGGACGTGACCGCTACAACCAGCCCTGACCGCCGCGGCCTGTCGCTGGGGACCCGCATCTCCCTGGCGACAGTGCTGCTCATCGCTCTCTCGGTGGGAGCGGCGGTGGCTGTCACGTTCTTCCTCATCCGCCGGGTGGCCCGCGACTCGGCCCACGATTCCCTGAAGAGCAGCGCCGCGGTCCAGGAGACCTTCCAGGCCCAGCGCTACGACCGGCTGCAGCTCGTCTCCAAGGTCTTCCTGTCGAATCCGAACCTCACCGCCTACTTCAGCGAGGCGGCCCAGGGGCGCGACACCGGGTCGCTCCTCGACCTCCTGAGCCAGGGGCAGGGGGACCTGGGGTACGACTTCGCCATCCTGCTCGATCCGAACGGAGTGGTGCTGGCGCGCACGGACAAGAACGCCGCCGGCCAGAATCTGGCGAAGCAGGCGCTGGTCGCCAAGGCGCTGACCGACTTCGAGGCCGCGGGCGTCTGGCGGGAGGACGACCGCCTCTACTACGCGGTGGCCGCTCCGGTGCAGGCCCAGTCCATCGTCTACGGCTACCTGATCACCGGCTTCGCGATCACCGACGTGCAGGCCCATGAGGTCAACGATATCAGCGGCGCCGACGTGGCGTTTCTGAGCAATGTAGGGGGACAGCCGGAGGGGAAGCCGAAGGTGGCGGCGACCACCTTGCGGATCGACCAGGCGCGCAGCCTCTCCGCGGCCCTCGCGGCCAACCACCGCCTCCTCGATCAGATGCGGAAAGGGCCGGGCGCGGCGCGGGAGGTCGATCTGCGGGAGGTCGAGCTGTCCCTGGACGGCGAGCCGTGGCTCGCCCTGGCGACGCCGCTCCTCGACGCCGTCGGGCAGCCGGTGGGCGCCACGGTGGCCCTCGCCTCGCTGACGCGGGAGATGGCCGCCTACCGGGAGATCGAGGCGGCGCTGCTCATCGCCGGGCTGGTCTCGGCCCTCCTCGGCGGTCTGGCCGCCTTTGCCATCGCGCGGCGCACCCTCGCCCCGGTGCGCAAGCTGGTGGCGGCCACCGCGGCGGCGCGGCAGGGGGAGTACGACCAGAAGATCGGCAGTGACCGCAACGACGAGGTCGGCAAGCTCGCCCGGGCCTTCGACGACCTGCTCTCCGATCTGCGCGAGAAGCGCGACATGGAGGTCTACGTCACCGAGCTGTCGCGCAACCTGCCGGAGCCGCAGAACGCGCGCGCGGTGGTGGGCGGTCCGCAGAGCCGCGACGTCCTGCTCGCCGGCATCGAGCTGCGCCGCTACGCCCGCACGGCGCCGGAGTCCGGGCCGCAGGAGGTGCTGGACCATCTCGCCCTGGACCTCAAGCAGGTGACGGCGGCGATCCAGTCCCAGCGCGGACAGGTGGAGGGGATCGCCGGGCACCGGGTGCTGGCGCGCTTCGAAGGCGAGAGCCGGGCGCGGCGTGCCCTGGCGACCGCGGCGCGGGTGATCGGCACCGGGCCGGAGGAAGACCCCGCCGCCGCCGACAACGCGCCGGCGGTCGCCCTGGCCGCGGGCAAGGCGGTGACCGGCCCGGTCACCGTCGGCGACCATCTCGAACGCGCCCTGGTGGGGCTGCCGGTGCAGCAGCTCGACAGCCTGCTGCGCGAGGCCTCGCCGGGCGACGTGATGCTCTCCCGCGAGGTCCACGAGGAGCTCAAGGACGCCTTCGCCCAGAACGGCTATCAGTTGGCGGAGCGCCGCGGCATCGTCAGCCCGCAGCCGCTGTACGTGGTGAGCGCGCGGATGGCCGCCCAGGTCACCGGCGTGCGCGGGGCCGGCTCCGGAGCGGCGGCCGTCAGCGTCGGGCCGGGCGGCCGGGAGACCGGCACGGGGGCCGGTTCTGGAACAGCGGGCGTGCCCACTCTCTCCGGCATTGCGCCGGGCGCTCTCATGGGACAGCGCTTCGAGATCCTCTCGGTCCTCGGCGCCGGCGGCATGGGCGTCGTCTACAAGGCGCGCGACCGCGAGCTCGACGACCTGGTGGCGCTCAAGATGTTGAAGCGCGACCTGTGGGGGGACGAAACCCAGCTCGAACGCCTGAAGGTCGAGCTCAAGCTGGCGCGCAAGATCACCCATCCCAACGTCCTGCGCACCCACGACTTCGGCGACATCGACGGCATCCCCTACATCTCCATGGAGTACGTGCGCGGCGTCACCCTGCGCTTCCTGCTCGACCAGAGCGGCCGGCTGCCGTACTCGGCGGGGCTGCGCCTCGCCAAGCAGCTCTGCGCCGGCCTCGGCGCCGCGCACGCGGTGGGCGTGATGCACCGCGACATCAAGCCCGAGAACCTGATCCTGGAGCCGATCGGCAACGCCAAGCTGATGGACTTCGGGATCGCCCGGCCGGTGAACCGGACCGCGGCGGGGCAGACCCAGGCGGGCTTCATCGTCGGCACGCCGCTCTATCTGTCGCCGGAGCAGCTCCAGGGTGGGGAGATCGACACCCGCGCCGACATCTATTCGACCGGAGTCGTGCTGTACGAGATCTTCACCGGCGCGCTGCCGTTCAACGCGCCGACGGCGGTGGAGATCATGATGAAGCACCTGCGGGAGCAACCGCCGCCCCCGCACACCCACTGGGCCGAGATCCCGCCGCGCCTCGAGGCGATCATCCTGCGCTGCCTCGCCAAGGAGCCGGATGCGCGCTACCGCACGGTGGAGGATCTGTCGCGCGACCTTGAGGGGTTGAGCGCCTGAGAAGCGTTCCAAGGGGATGCTCAGCACATATGGAGCTTTGAAAGAGGGTTCAGACATGATCGCGGCCGAAAGCAGGTTCTCCGGACTGGAGCCTCCGTTCGATCCCGGACGGCGGCTGGCCGAATGCGAGATGCTGCTGGAGATCGGCGTCAAGCTCTCCGGCACGCTCGATCTGTCCACGGTCCTCGAAATGGCCCTCGAAACGGCCGAGGAGGTGTGCCGGGCCGAGACCAGCTCGATCTGGGACGTGGACGAGGAGAAGCGGGAGCTCTTCTTCCGCGTCGTGCGCGGCCGGGCGGCGGGGGAGATCCGCAACCTGCGGGTGCCGATCGGCAAGGGCATCGTCGGCAGCGTCGCCCAATCCGGCGTCGCCGAGGTGGTCAACGACATCACCGCCGACGCGCGCTGGCACGGCGATCCGAAAGGATTCAAGACCCGGGCCATCCTCACCATGCCTCTGGTGGTCCAGAACACCGTGATCGGCGTGCTGCAGCTCCTCAATCCGGTCGGACGGGAGCGTTTCACCGACGGCGATCTGCGGCGCATGAGCCTGTTCGCCGGAGTGCTCGCGCCGCCGCTCCAGAACGCCCGCCTCTACGCCCAGCAGAAGGTCCAGTATCTCCAGATGGTCGGCGCGCTCGCCGAGGCGACCGACAAGAGAGATCCCTATACCGGCGGCCACGTGCGCCGCGTGGTGCGCTATTCGCAGATGCTGGGCGAGGAGCTCGGCCTCGGCCGCGCCCAGCTCGAGGATCTCCGGCTCGCCGCGACGCTGCACGACATCGGCAAGATCGCGATGCCCGATGACATCCTGGGCAAGCCCGCGCCGCTGAACGCGGAAGAGGTGGAGATCATGAAGCGCCATCCGGTGGACGGTGCCGAGATCGTCCGCCACCTCGCCAATCCGCTGGTGCTGGACGGCGTGCGCAGCCACCACGAACGGATGGATGGCAGAGGCTATCCGGACGGGCTGGCCGGCGGCGATCTGCCGCTGGTGGCCCGCATCATCGCGGTGGCCGACACCTACGATGCGATGACGACCAGCCGCCCCTATCGCAACGGGCTGCCGCCGGAGCGCGCCGCCGCCGAGATTCTCGCCTCGGCGGGCTCCCAGCTCTGCCCGCTGGTGGTGGCGGCGTTCAGCTCTCTGTTCAGGAGCGGCCGCTTCATCCTATGATGCGCCTGCGTTATGTCCTCGAAGGCGAGGAACGTCTTTTCCTGCTGATTGGAAGCCCCCCCGGCGATCCGGCCGGTAGTCCTGCGGGATCGCCGGCGGGGAGCCGGATCCGCCTCGGGCGCGGCAGCGACAACGAGATCGTCCTCTCCGACGTCTCGGTCTCCCGCTATCACGCCGAGCTGCGCCGCGAGGCCGCGGGCTGGACGGTGCACGACCTCAAGAGCACCAACGGGGTCGAGCTCAACCACACGCCGGTGCGCGCGGCGCCGTTGCAGGCCGGCGACGTCCTGGGCATCGGAGTCTTCGAGCTGCTGGTGGAAGACCAGGCCGAAGCGCGGCCGAAATCGGTCAAGCCGGAGGAGGACTCCGGCGGATTGGCCGGTATCGCTGGGATCGCCAACGCCACCATCGTCCGTCCCCTCGCCGATTTCGCGGAGGCTTTGAACCGCGCCGGCACGGCCGTGCCCATCGCGAGCGACAGCCCCGACCTGGCCTACGCCAACCGCATGTTCGGTCTCCTCACCCGCCTGGCGCGCATCCTCATCGACGCCCAGACGGTCGACGAGGTCCTCCAGCGGGTGCTCGACATCGCCTTCGAAGCGCTGCCCGTGGACCGCGGCTTCATCCTCCTCTCCGACGACACGGGCGAGCTGGTCTGCGAGCTGGCGCGCATCAAGGATCGCTCGGAGCTCCGGCCGGCCGGCGAAGTCCCGGTGTCGCGCACCATGCTGCGGGCGGTGATGCGGGAACGCGTGGCCCTGGTCACCTTCGACGCCCAGTCGGACCAGCGCCTCTCCGGCGGCGAATCGATCCGCCTGCACCAGATCCGCGCCGCCATGTGCGCCCCGCTGTGGTCCGGCGAGCGGATCATCGGCGTCATGCAGGTCGACTCGCCGTTCCAGGTGGGCGCCTTCGGCGACCGCGAGATCGACTTCCTGACCACCCTTTCGAACTATGCCGCGGTGGCGGTCGAGCGCATCCGCTACGCCCGCCAGGCGGAGTTCGAGCGCCTGGTGCGGACGCGCCTGGCGCGCTACCACTCACCGGCGGTGATCGACGAGGTCCTGCGCCAGGGCGACGACGAGATGGCGCGCCGCCCCAAGCTGGCGCAGGCGACCGTGCTCTTCGCCGACCTGGTGGGCTTCACGGCCTTCTGTGAGCACTCGGAGCCGGAGGCGGTCTCGGAGCTCCTGGGAGCGTTCCTGGACCTGGCGGTGGAGGCGATCTTCCGCGCCGGCGGCACTCTCGACAAGTTCATCGGCGACTGCGTGATGGCCTTCTTCGGCGCGCCGGTGCCGCAGGACGACCACGCGCAGCGGGCGGTGCGGGCGGCGATCGAGATCCAGCGCGAGCTGACCGCCTGGAGCGCCGAGCGCCAGGCCCGCGGTCTCTCCGGCTTCGCGGCGCGCGTGGGCTTGAACAGCGGCCCCGTCGTCGTCGGCGACATCGGCAGCGCCCGGCGCGTCGACTACACGGTCCTCGGCAACACCGTCAATGTCGCCGCCCGGCTCGAAGCGCTGGTCGCCCGCCCCGGCGACGTCGTCCTCGGTCCCGAGACCCACCGCCTCCTCGGCGGCGCCGTCCCCACCGAAGCCCTCGGCGAGCTTCAGCTCAAGGGGCTGCGGCAGAAGATCACGGCGTTCCGCGTCATCGCTTAGCGCGCCCTCAGCGCGAAGGGATCGCAGTCATCCCAACAGTTCCTCCCGCGAGATGTGCGGCAGTTGTCCTCGAATATAGTCGATACAACCAACCAGCCAGGAAAGGAGCCCACCTTCCGAAAACGAGCACCGGTATGAGGCTCCCTCTTCCAGATGCCACTGGGAGGCCATTGCGTAATGGAACCTCGGATGGTCTTGGATTCCTGCCTCTCCAGGATCTGTCGGTGGAGCGGCTTGCGGCACGAATTCGACAGGCTCCGGAGGTGCTGCAGGAAATCCGCCGGGGGCTGAACGGCGAAGGACTCCCGCCCCGGCCGGATAGACATGCCAATGCGGCTGGGCGTGGGCTCCATCTTCCTCCAATTCGTCCCATTCCGCGCGGAGGAGAGGGATTTTCTCCTCTGTCCAAGGGCCCTCGAACAACAAAAGGCTCGCCTGAATCAACCTGAAACGTTCCAGTGATGGTGCGAAGCGAAGAGAGAGCGCCAGCCAGTAGGTCTTCGAGCGCGTGGCCTCGAAGTACAGAACCGGATAATCCTGTCGAGCTCGGGCTGAAGAGCCCTGATCACTCAGGAGCAGAAACTCTCGCTCGCCTCGTGCATGGGGGATTTCCTGGAAGCCGATCTTGCCAGCATGTCCGAGCCGCCTGCCCAACATACCCATGCATTTTTTGACCAAGGCGGTCGGCTCCTGACAAACCAACGGCGGCGCCGAAGGCGAGCTCTTACGGGCCATCAAAATCACAAGTCTCCAATCCCGTACGCCGCCTCTACGGCCTGCTCCAGCCGGTCCCGTTCAGATTGCGTGAGCTCATTGAGAGAGTGCCTGTCGATCTCTTGGCCCAAGTGCGAAAGGTCAGTTAAAAGCTGACCGTCCCCGGCGGAGGAAGAGAGCAAGGCGGAGGCTGCTCCCAGCCACGGTATTGGAATTTCGTTCACGAAACGGGGCGACAGGTCCCACTGTCCACCTCCCACATGGTTGGAGGTGGCCGACAACAACCGCCAAAACAGCCGGCTGTTGAAGAGAGCCAGGTAGGCGAGAGCAACTTTTGGGCTGAACGCGGGCTCCGCATCTTCCGTCGGAAGCCAACCGAATCCTTGGACGACGATGAAGCGTCCTGTCCCATCCCACGCAAAGGTGCCAGACTCACCAAAGTATGCCGAAACGATCTTCGGACATTTCTGCTCTTGCCACTTCCTTCTCTCGGAGAGCGCCCACCATTTCTCGGATTTCACCCGGGTTCGCGTCTTGAGGGCCGCTAGATGTGGTGCGAGAAATCTCTCGAAATAGGTTGGCAGAGAGCTCAGGAGCTCTGCCTCCGTAGAGATCTCCTGTTCTCCATAGGGGAAGAATGCATAGGCCAGATCGCTCAGCACGCCGTCGGCGATTGAGCCGTTGAGGACAGCCGGCCTGAAGAAACGGCGCTCAGTCTTAGGGAGCGAGGACCAATCGTGTTTAGCCAGGACGAGAGCGCGCTTGTGACCGGTTCGCGATCCCTGATGTACGCGGAAGAGCTGACGGATCCTTGGCAGATCGGCGAGCGACTTCAACAAAATCCACGATTCATAAGGTCGAGGAGCCCAGCTCTGCCCCCCTGTTCCGATCTCCGGATTGTGGTATAGGCTATAACCAGAGCTTTTGATCGGATAGACAAGTCGAGAGCCCGCAGAGCGTGCCTTGCGAAGCTCTCGGAGGCTCGCGAAGGCGGAGTCGGGCCGATAATCTGACCACACGGCCAGCGGAGGCTCACCGTTTTCGACACCCGCGACGGCGATGTAGAGGGCTGCGTCCACGACAGCGCCGGGGAACAATGTGTGGCTGCCGAGGCGGGCAATGAGCTTCGATCGAAGGACTCCGCCGATATGCTCCCGGATCGGCTGGGCGGAGTCGGCTGAGAGGAATGAGGAAGGCAGGACACTGCCCAAGATTCCGCCGCTCTTCACCGCATGGGCCGCCTTGAAGAGGAAGCCTGCGGACAGATCCGGCCGGTATTTCAATTTTGGCCCGAGTGTACGGGCCAGCGAATCCTCCTGAGCCGGGCTGAGGTTCTGCCAGGAAACGAAAGGAGGATTCATGAGCAGGAGATCGATGTCGTCCGGCCAGATCTCCAGGTCGGCAAGAGAGTCGCAGCGTCGGATCTCAACTTGCACTTTGTGGGGCTCGCTCCTGAGGTCCCATGCCAGCGCAAACCTGGCCATGGCGCAAGCGGCATCAGAGATGTCCCAGCCGATCAGCCGAAGATGGCCCGAGTACTTCTGGAGCCGGAGCTGACGGAGGACTTCACGCAGGAATTCACCCGACCCACAAGCCGGATCGAAGACGGTGATTCGCCTATGGGTCTGTGTATCGAGATAACGGAGAGATTCCTCGACGAGCGTGCGCGACAGGGCTGGAGGCGTGAAGTGAAGCCCAGAGGAGTCAGCGGTGCGCCGGATGCGTGCCGGTTCGGGTGCCAGGAAGTCGAACTGCATCTGCCCGGACTCGGCGACGAGCGCCTGGTAGTGAGCCTCCTGAAACATGAAGCCTGAAGCATGTCGAAGCAGGAGGTCGATCCTGAGCTCGAGAGCCTCGTTCCGCCGGCCTCCTGCGAACTCCTCGAGCAGAATGGTCCACTCCTGAGCTTTCGCGTGCTTCGCGACGCTGCAGGCCTCCTCCTCGAGCTCCCACTTGGTCAGATCGATCGACTCATGCCCCGTACGTTCGTGAGCGCAAGCTAAGAAGAGGAGGAACGCCTTGAGTGCCTGGGTGCCTTTGATGTCCCCGCCGAGCGCCGTTCTCAGGCCGCGAAACGCTCGCAACCCATGGCTGACGACAGAAGTGCTCGTATCGGGCGTGGTTTTCTCCAGATAACTATGGAACTCGTCGAGTTGCTGGGCGACACTTGCATAGGTGTAGCGGTCGACCCGCCCCGGTCGTTGGTCCCAGGGTTGGACCACAACTGAATCTCCGGTGAGAGCTACATAGTGACCCACATTGGACGACCACGCGATGCTGCGCGCATCTCGCGGGTCCGGGTCAGCCCCGCTCAGGTCGAGGCAGAAGCTGCCTCGCACCCCATTGAGCAACACGAACCGAGGCCCCTCCTCGGAGTCGTGATGAAGAGGGACAGGGAACAGCCCAAGACCTCGGCGCCAAGTCTCTATTTCGTCAATCTTCATCGCACACCTCTTCCGTGGCACTGAGACGGCGCAAGATTCTTGCGGGAGGCGCAAGCCCCGAGCCAGTATAGCATCGGCGGTAGTCGAGCGGAATGGACGCTTGACAGCGCGGTGACTGAAACCTCGAAACCTGGTGACCGGACGGCAACGCCGTCCGGTCGATCTCTACCGCGCCGGGATCGCCAGCACCTGCCCGGGGGTCAGGTGGCTGTTGCGGATGCGGTTGGCGCGTTTGACCGCGGCGACGCTGACGCCGTGGCGCTGGGCGATGCTCCACAGGCTGTCGCCGCGGCCGACGCGGATCTTGTTCTTGCCGCGCGGAGGATTGTGAGAGGCGATGACGGTCCGGCCATGGCTCTTCGTGACCTTGACGCGGGCGACCCGTGACGATGACGGAGTGAAATCCGGAGCATCACCGCGCGAGGCCAGGTAGACGAGGTAGGGCTTGGGGAAGACCGCGACGTGATAGTGCGGAGGATGCCGCTCCTTGGTCGCCTCGACCACCCCGTTGTCCTCGAGGGTGAGGAGGTTCTTCTCGAGCCAGGCGCGGCAGGCCGGCCGGCCGCTGCGGCGCAGGTCGAGGGCCATGCCGGTAGGGTGGACCGAGAGGGGGGAGGCGTTGCGCGGCTGGTGGTCGGCCGGGCGGGTCAGGCTGGTCACCACGAGGCGCTCCCGGCAGGCGTTGCGGTACTGGCTCGCCAGGCGCTCGACGAAGACTTTCACCTCGGGGCGCGCGTAGGGGAACGAGACGTCGGCCACGCGATAGCTCTCATTGCCGGGGATGCGCACCAGCCAGCCCTGATCCGCGAACTCGCGGACCTCGGAGGAGGTCTGGAGGTAGCTGAAGTCGTGTTGCTGCGCCTCTTCGTTCTGCTTGAGCATCGAGGAGCGCGAGCCGAGGAGGCTCTGCGCTTCGAGCGCCGGCAGGGCGGTGAGGAGGCTCAGGCTGAGCAGGGCGGCCGACAGGGCTCGGGGCGAGGGACGGAGGGAGCTGAAGCGGTCGTTCATGGTTGCGAGCGACTCCGTACCAATACGGTACCTACGAGCTGGCCTCTGTATGACCCAGCGGCACTGCTCTATGACCTTGGCGAAACACATTCATGCGAAGCGGAAGTCAGGGTACCACAGGCTGCGCGACAGTGTATAGCCTTCCGACAATACTTCCTGACGCTCCGGGGTCGCGTTGGCTGTCCCACACCACCAGGAAGGTCCGCGCTCCCGGGGCGAAGGCCACGGCCGGATGCCCCTGCGAGCCGCGGCCGGTGGTGTTGACGCGGAACGCCGGCCCCCGCGGCACACCGTCGGCGTCGTAGAGGCGCCCGAGGACGCCGGTGCCGGCGCCATCGATCCGGTCGGCGTCCCAGACGACGGCGAAGTCACCGCTCTCGTCCATGGCCACGTCCGGCTCCCGGTGGCGGTGCGAGGGAGAGCCGGCCGGCGAGACCGGGATCGGCGCGCCGCGCTTCCGGCCCGCGGCGTCGAAACGCTGCGCGAAGATCCGCGTTCCCGTCTGCTCGAAGGCCGACCAGACGGCGACGAAACGGCCATCGGGCGCCGCGGCCACCGCCGCCTCGACCGCGGACCCGCTGAAGACCAGAAACCGTGCCCCGAGCGGCCGGCCCGCGGCATCGAAGCGCCGGCCGTAGAGAGCGGCATTGCGCTCATCGAGCCAGACGACGACCGAGCGTCCGGCCGCATCCTGCGCCACCGCCGGAGCGGTCTGGAAGCCCTCGGCTCCCGTCCCCTCGCCGTCGACCCGCAGCGCCGCGGAGAGCGGGCCGCCGGGCGCGGCGAAGGAACGCACCACGACGTCGGTGCCGGCGGAGGTCATCGCCAGCCCTTCCTCCCAGGCGGCGGTGAAGCGGCCGTCGGGCAGGCCGGCCAGGGCGACGTTCGGAGCGCGGCCGTTCTCGCTGGTTGCGGTCGTGCAGCCCCCGAGATCGAAGATCTCGCCTTCACCTCCACCCGGTCCGAGAAACCAGGCCCTGGCGCAGCCGGGCCGCAGGAAGGCCGCCTCGCCCCAGGCGGCGAGAAGGCCGCCGTCGGCCCGGCAGACCACCTGCGGATCGCTCGTATGGCGCCCCTCGTCCAGCGGCTCGACGACGAATCCCGTCCCCAGCGGAGCGCCCGCCGCGCTCACCCGGCGCGCCGCGATCCCGCCGTCCTGCCCGCCGATCTCCCGCCACACCACCACGAAACCGCCGCCGCGCGCCGCCGCGATCCCGGGCCGCAGCCGCGAGGTGGCACCCGAGACGCTGATCAGGATCTCGCCGGTGGCCGGCACCGGCTGGGCGAGCGCCGGAGCGGCGAGCAGCAGGAGAAGCAAGAGCGGGAGGGGCCGCACAGGGGCATTGTAGGGGAAAGCCCTCACCCGCTGGCCCTTGGGTCAGCGAAAACCTTCTACCGGGATTCGAATCTCGCTAAAGCCGGTCGCAGCCACTCGTAGCATGACCCGCTGCTGCCAGTCCTGCGGCGGTGCGCCCTCAAAGAGGGCTGCAAACCTCAGCTCGAATCGTCGGTGACTGCGAGCTTCGATCCGGCGGCTTCCGGTGAGGACCTCTTCTTTAATTTCCAGAGGTGGTCCTGAATGGCCGGCGATATCCAACCATAGCCGCAGTATCTCCGTCGGCTTGTCGTCGTGATTGATGATCCCTATGTCGGAGAGGTTTGCGGACAAGTAGGCCATATCTTCGGTGTTGCATTCGATGGAGGAGAACGCAGGTATCATGCCGACAAAGTCCATGTCTTTATCTGGAGTGAGTATCACTTGGAGGCCAGAAAGCCTTCCGGTGTCTGCTGACGACTCACGCGAAAGGAAGAACTTTGAATAGTATTTCTGGACAAGGCTCGGAAAATCCATGAGCTTCGATAGAATATCTTCCCAGAAGAAGATGGCTACCGAAAAGGAACCCGCCCGGCGCTCACTATCATCAATTTGTCTCACCTTCTCTTGAAGGTTTGCGTCTCGAAGGGCAGTGGTTGCGATAATGAGCCGCTTCAGCGGTGGCTGAAAACTCCTGGCTTGCGTTATTTCTTTCTTGATCTCCGCGAGCGACAGTCGACCACCAGTTAACTGATCCTTCAGTTTGCACTGCATGCCAGCCCAGTCTGTCTCCTGGTTTGGCTGGCCATAGATATCGACGCCCTTCTGCCGTTGGCCGCTGCGGCCGTTCTTTTGGGTATAAGGGTCGTTCCACACCTGACGCATCAGATCACAGCACAAATCTTCGAAAGACTGCCAGTCCCGAAGGGGAGGTAAGGAGATAGCCGGAAGAGATGGCATCGGCTGTAACCTCACGAGCTCGGCGATCTGTCCTGGATCAGCCTCGACAAGCCTGCCCATGAGAGCGAGGTAGTCCTCGTGGAGCGGAGATCGGGCCTGAGATTCGCCACTGTCGAGGTAAAGCTTCTCTCCTCGGGCAAGCTCCGTGTCCGTGCGCAGAACGAAGACTTGTTCCAGCGTGAGTGTATCCTCCGGTGTGGGGCCTGGCGCGTTCAAAAAAGAGAGTACTTCTTGGACCGTCACCTCATCGCGTACGGGAACGCGGCTCAGCACGGGTATGATCTCGATCGGAGACTGGCCGGACAGTCTTGGCGCATGGCGCAGACTGCGCAAAACAGCGCGAGCGCCAGTCTGGCTTTCCCGGTTGGCCAAGAGGAGACACACGACCTTGTCCGCGAGAACCGTGGTTGTTACACCTGCGAGCTCGGTGACGCCGGTTCGCGAGTCGATCAGCAGGAAGTCAGCCTGTAGCTCTTCTTCGATGCGAGCCTTGAGCTCGAGGAAGGCGGCAAGGCCGCTACCTTCTGGATTTGTGAAGAGATCCTGCCGAAGGAGGGTCGTCAAGGCCTTCCAATATTCGCCTGTTGGGGCAGACCCTGCGGGCATAAGATGAAGCGATCCGTTCGTCCCCAGCGGGAGCGGCACCGGGACGACATAGTCGAGGAGGCTCTCCGGCGGATTCTCGCCTTGGGCGGCTGCCAATAAGTAGTCGACCGCCCCGCGCTCCGGCACGGTGTCCATGGTGCGCTGTGCAGGCGGGATGATGTTCAACTTGTAATGGAGCCCCGGAGCTTCGAAATCAAAGTCCACTGCAACCACGCGGTGTCCCAGGCGGGCAAGATAGTGCGCGGTGTTGGCGAGAAGAAGGCTGCGGCCCGTGCCGCCTTTATAGGAATAGAAAGTGACAGTCTTCACGATCAGCCGATCGGGAAAGGCGCTCCCTGCTCGACGAGCGCACGAGCAAGCCGGCGAACTTCCGGCATGCCGACAGTGGCCGCGACCAAGGGGAAGCGAAGGGCCGTCGAACGATCCGTCTCCTCGAAGAGACTGCGCAGGCCAGCCTGAAACTCTGCGTCGGCATCGTCCTCGGCAAGGAAACGCTCGGCAAGCTGCTGCGCCCGCAGGGGCTCCCTTGCGGCCAGAGCCGCTCTCACGGCACCTCGGCGAGCGAGGGCGCCCTCGGGATTGGATGCGGGCAGAAGCTCTGCGACTTTCTCCTCGAGGAGGGAGACTTCTGAGTACGCCGTGTATGTGCTTGAGGAGCGGAGATCCTCGAGTTTCTCGGCGCGCCGGATCGCCTCTGTGACGAGGAGGTAAAGAAAATCAAGACTCATATGGCTCCCGATGCCGTCGCCACCGTGGCGCGGGGAGTTGCGAGCTCCACGACGCAAACAACTCGGTGCTGGGCGATGGTCGCGCGGCGGACTTGATTGAGCTTATCGCGAAGGCGGCCAGAAGCATCCCCTTCGGCGATCCCGCTGACCTCCAGGGCGACGAGGCGAGAATCGGGATCCTGGAGAAGCCAGTCCGCAAACTCGCCTCGTTGCAGTCTCCTCTTGACCACCCATCCCAGGAAGAAGCGGATGCATGGCCTTCAACTGCATCAGGTCAAGCTTCATGCCGCTATCATACCTCGCCTCCTACCCCTCCCACCCCTTCGCCCGCTCCACCGCCCGCGCCCAGCGCGCCCGCATCTCCTCAGCCCTCCCGCGTTCCATCCTGGGCGTAAACACCCGCTCGGCCCGCCAGCGCGCGGCGAGATCGTCGCGGTCGCGGAAGAGCCCCACGGCCAGACCGGCGAGGAAGGCGGCCCCCAGGGCGGTGGTCTCCAGCAGGGCGGGACGCGCCACCGGCACGCCCATGAGGTCGGCCTGGAGCTGGAGGAGCAGGTCGTTGGCCGCGGCGCCGCCGTCCACCCGCAGCTCGGCGAGGGGGACGCCGGCGTCCGCTTCCATGGCGGTCAGCACGTCGGCGACCTGGAAGGCGATCCCTTCGAGGGCGGCGCGGGCGAGGTGCCCGGCGGTGGTGCCGCGGGTGATGCCGAGGAGCGCGCCGCGGGCGTAGGGGTCCCAGTGTGGCGCGCCGAGGCCGGTGAAGGCGGGTACCAGGACGACGCCGCCCGCGTCCGGCACGCTCGCCGCCAGCGCCTCGATCTCGGCCGACGAGCGCACCAGATGGAGCTCGTCGCGCAGCCACTGCACCACGGCACCCCCCGTGAAGACGCTGCCCTCCAGCGCGTACTCGGTGGCGGCCGTGGCGGCGTCGCCGAGCCGCCAGGCCGGCGTGGTGAGGAGCTGGTGGCGCGAGGCGATCGGGACCGTGCCGGTGTTCATCAAAAGGAAGCAGCCGGTGCCATAGGTGTTCTTGGCCATCCCCGGACGCAGGCAAGCCTGGCCGAAGAGAGCGGCCTGCTGATCTCCAGCCACCCCGGCGATGGGGATCGCGCCGCCGAAGAGCTCCGGCGCCGTCGCGCCGTAGATCTCGCTCGACGAGCGCACGGCGGGCAGCAGAGCCGGCGGAATGCCCAGGATCTCCAAAAGCTCCTCGTCCCAGAGGCCGCGGTGGATGTCCCAGAGGAGCGTGCGCGAGGCGTTGGTGACGTCGGTCGCGTGGAGGGCGCCGGCGGTGAGGTTCCACAGCAGCCAGGAGTCGACCGTGCCGCAGGCGAGCCGCCCGGCCTCGGCGTCCGCCCGGGCGCCGGGGACGTTGTCGAGGATCCACGCCAGCTTGGTGCCGGAGAAATACGGATCGAGCAGGAGACCGGTGCGGGCGCGGAAGAGGTCTTCCCGGCCTTCCCGCCGGAGCCGCTCACAGAGATCGGCGGTACGGCGGTCCTGCCAGACGATCGCCGGGCCGACCGGCTTCCCGGTCGCCCGCTCCCAGACCACCACCGTCTCGCGCTGGTTGGCGATGCCGATCGCCGCGACGTCCTCCGCGGCCAGCCCGGCGCGCGCGAGCGCCTCCGCGGCCACGGCGCGCTGCGACTCCCAGATCTCCCGCGCGTCGTGCTCCACCCAGCCCGGCCGCGGGAACGACTGCGCGAATTCGCGCTGGGCGAGGGCGATGAGAGAGCCGTCGCCGTCGAAGACAAGGGCGCGCGAGCTGGTGGTGCCTTGATCGAGGGCGAGGACGTGCGTGGCGGCCACAGGGAGACTCTACAGTGTCGGAATCATCCGGCGCGATAAACTGGCGCCATGTACGAATTCCGCACCCGCCGCAGAGTCGAGATGGCCGACACCGACATGGTCGGCATCGTCCACTTCGCCCGCTTCTTCATCTATATGGAGACCGCCGAGCATGAATTCCTGGAGGCTCTCGGCACGCGCGTGCTGTTCGAGCGGGACGGCTGCCAGATGGGCTGGCCGCGGGTGGCGGCCAGTTGCGAGTATCTGGCGCCGGCGCGTTTCGGCGACGTGCTGGACATCCACCTCACGGTGGCGAAAAAGGGGAACAGCTCGGTGACCTATGCCATCGAGATCTCGCGGCAGGACAAACCGGTGGCCCGCGGGCGGGTCACCACCGCCTTCTGCCGCCTCGACGGCCCGGAGGGGGTGCGGGCCGTGCGCATCCCCGACTTCCTCTCCGGGCTCCTCGAAGTGGCTCCGCCCTCTCAGGGCACGACCTGAAGCGGGCGCATCATGTCGTGATCCTCATGGGACAGGATGTGGCAGTGCCACACGTAATGACCCACGAGGTCGAAGTGGGCGACGACCCGGGTCACCTCGCCGGGATTGGCCTTGACGGTGTCCTTCCAGCCGGTCTCCTCCGGCAGCGGAGCCGTCGGAGCGGCGGTGAACGCCAGCGTGCCGGGCTGTCCGGGGACATAGGCGGCGGTGTCGAATTTCTGGCGGTTGACCACCTGGAATTGCACCAGGTGCAGATGGACGGGATGGGCGTCGACGGTCGTGTTGATCACCGTCCAGCTCTCGGTGGTACCGACGCGCGGCGTCTCGGTGACCGGATCCATGTAGAGGAGAGGGCCGGCGGCCGAGGTGCCGAGCTGCGGCAGGATGCGGCCGATCGGGTCGACCCCTTCCGCCAGCAGCACCTCGCGGACCGGCACGCCCGGCGTCGGCGTCAGCGGCACGATCGGGTCGCGGAGCGGGAAGGGCTGCTGCGGCAGGTTGACCCAGGGGAGCGGCTCCGGCGCCGAGGAGACGCGGAATTGCAGGATCTTGCCGGTGGTGGCCGGATCGGGCGCCGTCCCCATCGGATAGGGCGTGGCCCCGGTGTTGGTGAGGGTGATCGTCTGACCCCGCGAGCCGCTGAAGTCCATCACCACGTCGACCCGCTCGCCCGGCGCGATCACCAGCCTGGACTTGCTGACCGGGGTCGCGAAGTTGAGGAAGCCGCCGTCGCTGCCCACCACGGTGAAGCCGCCGCGGTAGAACCCGGAGGTGCCGAGGACGTAGAAGCGGGAGTCGGAGCCGTTGAGGATGCGGAAGCGGTAGGCCTTGGGCTCCACGTTCAGATACGGCCAGGCGACGCCGTTGACCAGGATGAAGTCGCCGAAGAATTCCGGCGTGATCGAGGGCACCGGCTGGCCGGTGACCGGATCGAGGGAGGCCGGGTTGCCGTTGGCGTCCAGGAAGGGGTCGGCCGGATAGGCCAGCGAGCCGTCGCTGTAGAACGAGCGGTCCTGAATCACGATCGGCACCTCGTCTAACGGCAGGACGCCTTCTTCCTGCAGCCGCAGCTCATTGTCGTCGCGCAGCAGGTAGAAGCCGGCGAGGCCGGCATAGACATTGAGGCGGGTGATTCCCAGGGCATGGTCGTGGTACCAGAGCGTCGCGGCGTCCTGGTCATTCGGATAGTCGTAGACCTGGCGCGACCATTGGGGGCCGGTCTGTGCGAAGCCGGCGGTGAACCACGCCTCGGGATTGCCGTCGCTGTGGTCGGCCACGTGCCCGCCGTGGAGGTGGGGCACCGTGCGCACGAAAGGCCGGCAATTCGACGGGTTGCCGTAGACGTCGGCCGGGCCGCAGTCGAGCGTGGTGTCGAGCGGCAGCAGGTGGGGGAGCGGGTTGCCGTTGGCGTCCACCAGGTCGTTGGTGAACAGCACCTTGGCCGGCCGTCCCTTGCGGGCCTCGAAGGTCGGGCCGGGATAGCTGCCGTTGTAGCCCCAGACGGTCGTCGACAGAGGCTGGTGCGTCACCGGATCGACGAGGCCGAGCTGTTGGCTGACCTGGCGCATGGTGACGTGGTAGTAGTCATAGCCCGGGTAGGTCGTGGTATCGGGCACCAGCACGTTGTCGAGCGGATTGGGGAGCAGGTTGACGAACTTCGGCTGGGTGGCGGGGTTGAGCGGAGTCTGGGCGATGGCTGCGCCGGGCAGCAGGAGGAAGACCAGGGCGAGAGGGAGCCGCACCCGGTTGGATCTGAGCTGTCTCATGAAGGCTGTCCTTTCGGAGGAGGCCGGAAGGGTCTCCGGAGGGAGACCACACCGCTCATTGGACGACAGACCGGCCGCCCGAGGCACCGCTCCGGAGAGCGGGTCCGGGCGCCTGTCGGGGTGGGAGTGGCTCCATCTGTCCGGGTGGCATTACAGAAAGGGCGAGATCACCTTAGAATACAGGAAGGCTCTGGAGCTTCCGGAGACATGTCTGACCGCCTGCCCTCTGCTTCTCCCTCTCCGGCCGAGGAACCGCCTCCTCCAGGTCTGCGCCTCTCTCTGTCCATCGCCCTGCTGCTGACCGCGGCCACCCTCGCGGCCTGGCTGCTGTTTCCCCACGACCGCGCCGTCTCGCTGTTCCCGGGAGCCCTCCTCGTCATCGGCTGGCTGGCCGCCCTGGCCCAGCATCTCGGCCGCCTCGCCCATCACCGCGGCCTGGCCATCGCAACCGCCCGGCGGCGGCTGGAGGAGGCGGCCGCCGCGCGCGACCGTGCCGAGCAGGCCTTGCAGCGCGGCGAGGAGCGCTACCGCCTCCTCTTCGAGCGCAATCCCGGCGGCGTCTACCGCAGCACCGTCGACGGCCGGCTCCTCGATTGCAACGAGGCCTTCGCCACCATCTTCGGCTACGCCAGCCGGGAGGCCATCCTCGCCGAGCCCGCCCAGTCGCTCTACGCCGACCCCGCCGACCGCGCCGCCCTCATCGGCCGCCTCTACGAGCAGGGCTCCCTGCTCAACGTCGAGGTGCGCTTCCGGAAAGCCCGCGGCGAGCCGTTCTGGGGGCTGATGTGCGAAGGGCTCCTCGAAGCGCCGGACGGCTCGCGCTCCATCCTCGAAGGCACCATCCTCGACGTCAGCGAGCACAAGCGCGTGGAGGTGGCACTGCGCGAGAGCGAGGCGTCCATCCTCAGCCTCTACAACATCGCCTCGGCGCAGAACGAGACGTTCGCCGACAAGGCGCGGGCGATCCTCGAGCTCGGCTGCCAGCGCTTCGGCATGGAGATCGGCATCCTCGCCAAGGTGCAGGACGAGCGCTACGAGGTGGTGGCCGTCTGCTCGCCGGACAATTCGATCGTGCGCGGCGCCGTCCTCGAGCTGTCGGACACCTACTGCCGGGAGACCCTGGCGGCGCGCGCCACGGTCTCGTTCGAGCACGCCGCGGGATCGCCGCGCCAGGCCCACCCGGCTTACTCGGCCTGGGGGATGGAGTCCTACCTCGGCGCGCCGGTGCGCGTCGCCGGGCGCATCTTCGGCACCCTGAACTTCGCCAATCCGGACCCGCGGACGACCCCGTTCAAGCCGGCGGACCTCGAATTCCTCAAGTTGATGACCCTCTGGCTGGGCGGCGAGCTGGAGCGCGAGCAGCGCAACCGCGAGATCGTCCTCCTCTCGGAGCTCGGCGGCCTGTTGCAGACTTGCGACTCGACCGGCGAGGCCTACGAGGTGATCTCGCGGCAGGGGCGCAAGCTGTTCCCGGACCTCTCCGGCGCCGTCTACCGGATCAGCTTTTCGCGCACCGATCTCGAGCTGGTCTCCTCCTGGGGCGAGGGCGGGCCGATCTCCGGCGCCGATCTGTTCCGTCCCGAGGACTGCTGGGGGCTGCGTCTCGGCCGCGACCATTTCGTCGCCGACCCGGAGGTCGACCTGATCTGCCGCCATGTCGTCGAGGCCACGCCGCCGCGCTATCTGTGCGTGCCCATGATGGCTCTCGGCGAGGCCCTCGGAGTGCTCCACCTGCGCGCCGAGCCGGCGCCCGAATCCGCGGGCCTCGGCGGTCCACGCTCCGATTCGATCGATGCCATCCAGGGGGCGGCGGCCTTCCTCAACGACGCCCGCCGCCGGCTGGCGACCGCCGTGGCCGAGCACACCGCCATGGCCCTGGCCAACCTCAGTCTGCGCGAGACCCTGCGCCACCAGTCCATCCGCGATCCCCTGACCAGCCTGTTCAACCGCCGCTACTTCGAGGAGTCGCTGGAACGCGAGATCCGGCGCGCGCAACGCCGCGGTTCCCTGCTCGGCGTCATCATGCTCGACCTCGACCGCTTCAAGCTCTTCAACGACAGCTTCGGCCACGAAGCGGGCGACGCCCTGCTGCGCGCCTTCGGAGAGCTGCTGCGCCGCAAGGTGCGCGGCGAGGACGTGCCCTGCCGCTACGGCGGCGAGGAGTTCGCCCTCCTCCTGCCTGACGCGACCCTCGACGCCGCCCGCGAGCGCGCCGAGGAGCTCCGCCTGGCGGCCAAGGCTCTCCAGGTCGCCTACCAGGATCATCTGCTCGGGCCGATCACCCTCTCCCTGGGCGTCGCCGTCTATCCCGACCAGGGGATGTCGGGCCAGGCCGTCCTGCGCGCCGCCGACGCGGCCCTCTACAAGTCCAAGGCCGACGGGCGCGACCGCGTCACCGCCGCCCTCCAGATCGCCGGCTGACGTCTGTCTGAAAGGGCGCGTTTGGGGCCGGACCATCGGGTCGGCTATGATTGCCGGAATCTGTCACAAGTGTTGACAATGATGGCGCTTTTTCTCGCGTGCTGAGATCCTGGAGAGGCCCTTTGGCTGGAAGAGAGCTCTTGTTGGAGATCCTGGTCTGCTGCCTGGCGGCAGCGCTCGGCCTGGGTTTCTGGCTGAGAGAAAAGGCGCGCCGCCGCGCCGTCGAGGCCTACTGCCGGGTCCTCGAGGCCGAGGTCGCCGAGCGCGCCCTGGCAGAGGAGCGCTACCGCCTGCTCTTCGAGCGCAATCCGGCCGGCATGTACCGCAGCACGATCGACGGCCGCCTCCTCGATTGCAACGAAGCCTTCGCGCGGATGTTCGGCTACGAAAGTCCCCCGGAGATCCTGGCCTTGCCGGTGGGGGAGCTCTATTTCGATCCGGCGGACCGCCAGTGGCTCCTCTCCCGCTTCCTCGACGACGAAGCGCCGCAGAACGTCGAGGTGCGCTTCAAGCGGCGCGACGGCGAGCCGTTCTGGGGCTTGCTGCGCGGCCCGGGTGGCTCGCCGTCGAAAGCGCGGGACGGCTCGACCGCCATCGAGGGGACCATCCTCGACATCTCCGACCGCCGGCGGGCCGAGGAGGCGTTGCGCGAGCGGGAGCGCGAGCTGGTGCTGCTCAGCGAGCTCGGCGCCCTGCTCCAGACCTGCGACTCGGTGGAAGAGGCCCGCGTCGTCATCGCGCGTCAGGGCCGCCGCCTCTTCTCCCAGCTCGACGGCGCCGTCTATCTCATCAGCCCGTCGCGCACCGACCTCGACGTCGCCGCCTCCTGGAGCCATCGCGCCGCGGGCGAAAACACCGGCGACACCGGCGAGATCAGCGCTCCGGCTTTTCCGAGCGACGTCTTCCGCCTCGAGGACTGCTGGGCCCTGCGCGTCGGCCGCGAGCACTTCTACGCCGATCCGGTCAACGACCTGCGCTGCCGGCACCTGCCCGGCAGCTCTCCGGAGGCCTCCCTGTGCGTGCCGCTGGTCGCCCTCGGCGAGACCCTGGGAGTGCTCCACCTGCGCGAGCCGCACGAATCCGGCACCGCCGCGCCGAGCCTCCTCCTCCGCGCCCGCCGCCAGCTCGCCGCCACCGTCGCCGAGCAGCTCGCCATGGCGATCGCCAACCTCAACCTGCGCGAGACCCTGCGCCACCAGTCGATCCGCGACTCCCTGACCGGCCTCTACAACCGCCGCTACTTCCAGGAGTCTCTGGAGCGCGAGATCCGGCGCGTCAAGCGCAAAGGCGGCACTCTCGCCGTCATGATGCTCGACCTCGACCGCTTCAAGCTGTTCAACGACAACTTCGGCCACGAAGCCGGGGACATCCTGCTGCGCGCCTTCTCCGACCTGCTTCGCCGGCGCGTGCGCGGCGAGGACGTGCCCTGCCGCTACGGCGGCGAGGAGTTCGCCATCATTCTGCCCGAAGCCAGTCTGGAAGCCACCTGCGCCCGTGCCCGGGAGCTGTGCCAGGCGGTCAAGGAGCTGCAGCCGGTCTATCAGGACATCCCGCTCGGCAGCATCACCGCCTCCGTCGGCGTCGCCGTCTATCCCGAGCACGGGCCGAGCGGCGACGACATCGTGCGCGCCGCCGACAACGCCCTCTACCATTCCAAAGCCTGCGGCCGTGACCGCGTCTCCGTCGCCCCCGCCTCGCCGCTCGACCGCCGCTTCATGATTCCGGAGTGACCATGATCCTGCGCCGCCTGCTCCCCACCGCCCTCCTCCTTGCTCTCCTCGCGCTCGGCCTCTGCGCCGCCCTCCTGGGCGCCGCCACGCCGCCGCCCCCCGACGGCTTCCAGCTCAACGGCGATGCCGAGCGCGGCCGGGCCGTCTACGCCAAGAGCTGCGCCGTCTGCCACGGCGTGGCCGGTGACGGCAAGAGCAAGATGGCCGGATCGCTCAAGCCCAAGCCGACCGACTTCACCAACAAGGTGCTGATCGACCAGCGCTCCGACTGGGAGCTCTACCTCGCCGTGCGCGACGGCGGCCCGGCGCTCGGTCTTTCCCCGGCCATGTACGCCTGGAAGGGGCTCCTCCCGGACCAGGGGATCCGCGACGCCGTCGCCTACGTGCGGTCCCTGGGACGCTGAGATCCCCTGCCTTGCAGCCCCGTCGCGGCTTCTCCGTCAAGCCCGCCGGGCCGCCGGCCGGGCCGCGAGGCTCGGGGCGGGAGAGGCATCCTGCTGTGCCGGGTGCTCGTCGATCCACCGCGTGAGGACGTCCCGGCCGGCGACGTGGACGTGGACCTGTGACCCCAGGGCCATCGCCACCTTGGACATGGTCTGCAGCGTGAAGTTGGCGTTGCCGCCGAGCAGCTTGGTGACGTAGGCCCGGGAGGTCCCGAGCCGCCGCGCCAGCTCGGCCCGGGAGACGTTCTGCTCCTCCATGAGGCGCCACACGTCCTCGATGAAATCCGTGATCGGGCCCGCCGCCCAGTAGTCCACGGAGGTCTCCGCTTCCCGGACGAACTGCCGAAAGCGCTCCATGGAAGTCAAAGCCGCTTCGACCGGGATGTCAGTCGTTGGAGATTTCGATTTTTTCATCCCTTTTGTCCTCCAAATAGGCTTTCTGTAGGGCGCGTGCCCGCTCAATTTGGGTTCGCGGTGTGCGTTCGGCTTTCGTGAAGGCAACAGCGCAGACGATGACTGCACCGCCGCCGTAGAACCAAATGACGCGAAGCTTCTTTCCCTTGGGCTGTCTGCGAAATTCGAACAGCCCGTGGCCCAATGATTTGCAGAGCGGCTCTGCGCGGGGAGGGCCTGCCTTCGGAATCCGGTTCAGGAGAAGCTCGAAAACCTCTGCGGCGGCAATCTGATAACTCGTCCCTTTCAAATCTGTCAGGAAATCGGTCACCGGACAGTGTCCCCGATGATCACAAACCGCCAGGACCTCCCAGCGCAGCTTCGCGATCCGAACAAGCTTCATGTTAACTCCCTTGTTAACGGCGTGTCAAGAGTCAAGATCAAAAAAATCACAGCGCCACCCTCCGGTCGAGCGCGCGGTACTGGATCGCCTCGGCCAGGTCTCCGGCGCGGATGGTGTCGCTGCCGGCGAGGTCGGCGATGGTGCGGGCGACTTTGAGGATGCGGTCGAGGGCGCGGGCGGAGAGGCCGAGGCGCTCGAAGGCGGTGTCGAGGAGGGTGCGGCCGGAGGGCTCGACGGAGCAGAAGCGGCGGAGGGCTTCCGGCCCCATGGTGGCGTTGACCGGGCTGCCGGCGGCGGTGCCGAAACGTTCGTTCTGGAGGGCGCGCGCGGCGGCGACGCGGAGGGCCACGGCGGCGGTGGGCTCTCCGGCCGAGCCGCGCAGCTCGCGGAGGGAGACCGCCGGCACCTCCACGTGGAGGTCGATGCGGTCGAGGAGCGGACCGGAGATGCGGCCACGGTAGCGCTCGACCATGGGCGGCGGACAGCGGCAGTCGAAGCGCGGATCGCCCAGGTGGCCGCAAGGGCAGGGATTCATCGCGGCGAGGAGGGAGAAGCGGGCGGGGAACTGGAGATGGGCGCGGACGCGCACGACGCTGACGTGCCCCTCTTCGAGCGGTTGGCGCAGGGCTTCCAGGGTGTCGCGGCGGAACTCCGGCAGCTCGTCGAGGAAAAGGACGCCGTTGTGCGCCAGGCTCGCTTCGCCGGGGCGGGGCGCGGAGCCGCCGCCGACGAGGCCGGCGGTGCTGATGCCGGTGTGCGGGCTGCGGAAGGGGCGCTGGTGGAGGAGGCCGGCAGGCGGCTCCTCGGCGACCAGCGAATGGATCTTGGTCACCTGGATCGACTCCGCCAGGGTGAGAGGCGGCAGGAGGCCGGGGAGGCGGCGGGCGAGCATGGTCTTGCCGGAGCCGGGCGGGCCGATGAAGAGAAGGTTGTGGCCGCCGGCCGCGGCGACTTCGAGGGCGCGCTTGGCGGTCTCCTGGCCGCGCACCTCGGAGAGGTCCGGGCCGGGCACGGTGTAGTCCAGCGCGAAGGGGTGCGGATCGACGGCGGGCAGCGGCTCGAGGCCCAGCAAGTGCTGGACGGCCTCGGCGAAGCTGTGCACGGCGATCACTTTCACGGAGCCGAGGGCGGCGGCTTCGGCGGCGTTGGCGGCCGGGAGGAGGACCTCCTCGACACCCAGGCGGCGGCCGAGGTCGGCGATGGCGAGGCCGCCGCGGACAGAGCGGATGGTGCCGTCGAGGCCGAGCTCGCCGCACAGCAGGCGGCCGTTCAGGACCTCCTGCGGGAGCTGCTCATGAGCGGCGAGGAGCGCGGCGGCGATACCGAGATCGAGGTGGTTGCCTTCCTTGCGCAGGTCGGCGGGGGCGAGGTTGATGATGACGGACTTCGGGGCCAGGTCGAATCCGCAGTTCTTGAGCGCCGCTCGGACGCGCTCGCGGCTCTCGCGAACCGCGGCGTCGGCGAGGCCGACGATCTGAATCTGCGGCAGTCCGTTGTGGACGTCGACTTCGACCTGGACAGGGCGGGCTTCGATGCCCCATGGCGTGGCGGTGGTGGCTCGGGCTAGCATTACCCCTATATAAGTCGTAAAACGGACCCGGAATCTCACGAGAATCTTCAGACTTTCTTTCGAGCAGATACCTCAGAACATCAAAATCTCATTTTGAACATCCTCATTGTCGCCACCAAAGCACCCTGGCCCCCCGTCGACGGCGGCCGGCTTTTGCTAAATCACATGCTCGCGGGGCTGTCCGCGGCGGGGCACCGGGCTTTTCTGGTGGCGCCGGTGGACCCCTCCCGTTTCGATCTCCGGGCGGTGGGGGACGCCCTCTCGGCCTGGTGCGAGCCGCGGCTGGTGCCGGCCGCGCCGGCTCCTCCTTTCTCGGCCCTCCTGCGCGCCGCGCGAGACCGGGCGCCGCTGTCGATCGCCCGGCATACGCTGCCGGCGGTGCGGCGGGAGGTCGAGCGGTGTCTGGGGGAGAAGAGCTTCGATCTGGTCCACGCCGAGCAGCTCCAGGCGCTGCCGCAGGCGGCGCCGGCGTTCGCGCGCGGGCTGCCGGTGGTGCTGCGGGCGCAGAACGTGGAGAGCGACCTGTGGCGGGAGGCGGCGCGGCGGCGGGGAGGCGTGCGGGGAGCGCTCTTGAAGATCGAGGCGCGGCGCCTGGCGCGCTGGGAGGGCGCGGCGGTGCGGCGGGCCGCGCTCACCCTGGCTCTCACCGCGGAGGACGCGGCGCGGCTGCGCGAGCTGGCCGGCGGCGGGAACGTCGCGGTCCTGCGCGCTCCGTTTCCGGAGCTGCCGGCGGCGGCGGGCGAGCGCCTGCCCGGCGAGCCGGCGGTGGTGGTGCTGGGCAGCCAGGGGTGGGTGCCGAACGAGGAGGGAGTGGCGTGGTTTCTCGGCGACGTGTGGCCCGCGGTGGCGGCGGCGCTCCCGAGTGCTGTTTTGCATCTCTTTGGCGCCGCTGCCGCCGGAGCGCTGCCACCGCGCGCCATCCTGCACCCGGCACCGCGCGAGAGCACCGAGGCTTTCCGGCCCGGCGCGGTCCTCGCGGTGCCGCTGCGCATCGCTTCCGGCGTGCGGATGAAAGTGCTGGAGGCCTGGGCGCGGGGAGCTCCGGTGGTCGGCACGCCTGCGGCGCTCGCCGGTCTGGAGGTGATCGACGGCCGCGAGGCGCTGGTGGCGGCGGACGCCGCCTCTTTCGTCCGCGCCTTCGCCCGCCTTCACGGCGAGCCCGGCCTGGCCGGGCATTTGATCGCGGAAGGACACCGCGCGCGGCGCGAGCGTCACGATCCATCGCGGATCACCGCCGATCTCCTGGCCGCCTATGCCGCCCTATCAATAAGGAGACGACGGGACAACGCCGGGAGATGATTTTCGGATTCAGTATGCCGTGGCGGTCTTCCAGGCTGGAGACCAGCAGGATCGATGTCCATCGGCTTCAGCGCCTGGAGCTTCGCGAGAGCCTACCATCGGAGCTTCTCCTAAAGCCTCGGCAGTTCCGCGTCTTGGTCACAGGTGGCGGTAACTGGTCCGCACCGGAATATCTCGACCGCTTGGAGCCACTCAGCCTGAATATGGTGAGTGTCGCTAGTAATGTCTTTGACCTTGGACAACCCTCCCTCCTCGTCAACGGGCACACCAGTCGAGGTTCAGAGTCGGAAATCGCCGACTTCAATTTCCGGCGCCTGATCGAACTGAAGAGGACTGAGCTGGAAGCGGAGAGTTTTCTGCCGACTTGTGACAAATGGCATAAGCTCTGCTACGACCCAGATCGATATTTTCCCGTGAGCCCAATTTGTTGGCCGCTCCGACGGCAGTCGGCGCTCTTCAGCATGCCCGACGGCGGCGTGATCGAGCTGGCGCACTTCGAGCAGCACGATTTCCGCAACAACTCGTCGGGAAACCGTGGCGGCGCGGTCCCTGCCGAAGATCAGACTACCCTCCGCGTCTTCGGATCGCACTTTATCGACAACGCGGCGGATCACGGCGGCGTGATCGACTCCTACCGGTCCGCCGTCGAGGTCAGCGGCTCCCTCTTCCTCGGTGGAGCGATCACGGTGGTTTCGAACGACACCGGCGGCTGCGGCTCGGCGGAAGAAGGCTGGAGCCGGGACGGCATCGGCGTGTACGCCATCGGCGCACCTCAAAACCGGGCGCCGGTGGACATGCGCCGGGTGGCCTTCGTCGACTGCAACATCGAGCAATCCGCGGCGGGCGGCGGCCTAGTCGGCGGCGTGGCCCTTCAGCGCGAATCGATGGCGGTGGTTTCCGGCACCACTTTCGCCCACAACACGGCGGAGAAGTGGGGAGGTACTCTTTCTATCACCGGCTCCACGGAGGTAACCGGCTACTGCTTCCTGACCAACGAGGTGAGCCCAGGGATCTCGGAGTTGGTCAGCGATTCGCGCGGTACCGCGATCTTGCCCTACCTGCTCCAAATCGGGTTTCTCGAACGTGCCCCGCGCGGACGCGATCGAGCCGCAATTCGAAAACGGGGTGCGGGCAGCGGCAGTCGAAGCGGGGGGCTCCCAGGTGGCTCGTAGGGGCATACTGAAGAGGATCTCCTCCCTTCCCCCGAACTCATGGCAGAAAGGGAACGCAGGGACGGGGATTCATCGCGGCGAGAAGAGAGAAGCGGGCGGGGGACTAGTTAGCCAAGTACAAGAGTTGAAGGAGGTTAGATCGATCGAGCCGCGGCTTTCGTTGCTTCTGGAGAAAAAAAGTGACGATATGGACTCCAGGAGAATGGGGCCTCGGCCGGACTGAGGAGAAGCCGGACATCCAAGTTGCCTTTCCATGGCAAGGCGGTTGCGCCTCCATGTTCGCCGTCTTCGTTGCCGGGTGGGTGATCGAGTCTGCGATGACTCGGGGAACAACCGGCACAAGCTCGACTCTCATGAGTGCCTTCTATGTCGGCGAGGTGGCGGTCGTCGTCCTCACCATCGCTCTTTACATCTCAAGGCGGTCGGCCGCGATCCGCAACTGGGAGCGCGGGCGGATGGCCGCCGGGGAGCGCAACGCGAGATCGTTGACCGAGCAGGCCCACAAGCTTGCAGGCGGCTTCTACTCCTCGCTGACTGAACTGCCGCGATTACTCGACAGGGTTGACACCTCATTGGCGCAAGCCGACTCTGAATTCAGAGACAAGGCTTACGCACCATTCTGGGACAACATTGAGCAGGCAGCGATGGTCCTCGGTGCGTTCAATTTGACTCTAGCTTAGCTGCTAACCAAACCGGCCCAGCCGAAACATCTCCGTGTCCAGCCTCGTCCCACCGTCGAGAACGAGATCGCTCATGATCTCGCCGATGACACTGCAGAACTTGAAGCCATGCCCTGAAAACCCGGCTGCTACAGCAACGTGCGGCGAGCCCGGATGGAGATCGAGGATAAAGTGCTCATCCGGCGAGTTTGTGAAGAGGCATGTCTTCATGCTCATCGTGGGTCCGTCAGCGTCCGGGAAATAACGACGGATTCCTGCTCGCAAAACCGCTTCATCCTCGATGTGGCACTCGCGGTCCATGTGATCAGGATCGTCCACCTGCTCGTCGCGGTGGTGATAGCGGCCGATCTTGAAGCCGGGTACGCCGTAGACCGGGAAGCCGTAGAACCGGCCTTCGGGCGCTTCCATGTTGAAGACAGGGAAGGCTCCCAGGCGGAACGATTCGGACCGCAGGGGCTGGGTCCATAGGAGCACTTGGCGTTCCGGCCGAGCAACTGCTTTCAGCTCCGGAACGAGATGGCCGGCCCACGCACCCGCGGTCACGACCAGTTTCTTAGCGGAATAGGCCCCGCGATCTGTCCGGACAACCACTCCTTTGTCCCCAGCCTCCCAGCCTAGAACCCGCTCGCGGGCGTGGATCTCGACGCCGAGGCGGTGCGCCGCCTCAACGTAGGCGACGATGCAGCGCTCCGGCAGGAGGAAACCGGCGTCGGCCTGATACACCGCCACCATGTCGGCCGCGAGGCGATAGCCCGGGAACCGCCGGCCCAGGGCCGCCGCGTCCAGGACTTCATGTGGCAGGTGGTGCAGGGTACAGGATTCGAGCGATCCGGTGACCATCGAGCTCGCTTCCCCACCGGCATCGATCCCCCCGGTCATGATCAGCAGGCGCTCGCCTGTCAGGTTCTCGATCTGCCGCCAGAGCTCGTAAGCACGCGCTTCTTCCTGGGTCTCCCCAAAGGTTGAGAGGCCATTCAGGGCAGGGACAAAGGCCACCCAGGCGCCCGCTTCGGAAGCCCATTCGAGCTTGTGATGTGATCGTCCTGCATTGATCAACCCTCCCGTTCGGAGCGCGCAGCAAACGCCACCACCTGTTCAAACGCCTGTCCAAAGTAGCTCTCGTAGCTGTCCTTCTCGACATACCCGAGATGCGGCGTGCACACCGCGTTCTCCAGCGCAAGCAGCGGATGGGCGGCGCCGTGGATCGGCTCTTCTTCGTAGACGTCGACCGCCGCGAAGCCGGGCCGGCCGGCGCGCAGGGAAGAGACCAGGGCCCCAGATGCCCAAGGTCCTTCCGCGCAGGCCGGTGCCGAGGGTCGACTGCCAGTGCCCGGCGCGCAGGCGCGCGGCCTCCTGAGGGATGTGGCGCAACGCGGCGAGGACGAGCGCCCAGGTGAGCTCCGCGGGCGCGTAGGGGGAGCCGGTGCCGGTGGCGACGGTGATGCCGCGGCGGGCGCAGGCGGCGAGGTCGATGTGGGCGGTGCCTTTGCCGGTCTGGCTGATCAGCTTGAGGCGCGGCAGGCGGGCGAGCAGCTCTTCGCGAATCGGCGTGCGCTCGCGGATGAGGACGAGGGCGTCGGCCGGCTCCAGGCGCTCCGCGAGGGCGTCGAGATCTCGGACGGTGTCGTTGAAGATGGTGACGTCGTGCCCCGCGAGCTTCGAAAAGCAGGCGAGGCCGCGCACGGCGTCTTGATAGTCGTCAGGGATGATCACCCGCATGGAAGCACGTCCGCCATGGAGCGGCATCGTACACCAGGGGAAAATGGCTCCGGTTTCAAACGATTTATACTTTTATCGTTAAACGTGTATACTCGGGGCTTCGCGGGTGGGGTGACGCCCACACCGGAAAGGAGTTTTTTGCATGAAGAGAAAAGAGCAGATCATCCTGGCACTGGCTCTGGCCGGCGCTCTCACGTCTGCGTCCGCTGTGCTGGCGGGCGGTGGCGGCACGAAGGCCGGCCCCGAACGCGGCGCGGCGTACGTCGCGGGGCCGGCGAAGGCCGCCGACGGCTTGAACGGGATCGTCGTCGACGTTCCCAAGGGCTGGTACGCCATCGTCCCCACGCGCGGCCTGTCCGGCAGCACGACGGTCGCCAACTACGACATGGGGCATGCCGAGGACTGGCTCCCCGCGCACAGCTCCCACGTGCTGCTCGACAAGATGGCGAAGGTCGACTTCATCACGTTGAATCTCGGCTCCAGCCTGACCCTCGAACAGTGGGCCGACCGGCGCCTGAGCGGTGACGAGATGGACGGCGGGACCGTGACGGCGAGCCGGAAGATCGTCTACCAGGTCGGCGGACGCAAGGCGGTGGCCTATGTGTCGCGCCTGGGGCTCGCCTCGAAGGTGGAGATCGCGATGGCGTGGCTGGACGGGAAGGTGCTGCTCGCCTCGGTCGCTCCCCTCGACACGGTGGATCTCGATGCGGCGCTCGCCGTGATCGACGGCGTCCGCCCGCAAGGGACCCGCGGCGTGGGTCCGAGCGTTCTGTCCAAGAGCGCACGAACCCGCCTCGCCGCGCCGATCCGCGCGCTGATCGATGGCGAGCTGGCGCAGGCGGGATCTCTCAGCCAGATGGGAGGCCAAGCTGATACCAGCGCCAAAACAGACAAGATGGGGCTCATCACCGCGGCGGCCGGCGCCTGCACGGGCTGGACCGGCACGGACAACGGGACGTGCGCGACGGGCATGAGCTGCGCCTCGAACGCCTCGATCACCCTCTACCTGCCCTTCTTCTACCAGACCTGGTGGCAGTCCGGCGGCGCCGGATCGTTCTTCGGCAACAACTACCATGGCAACTGCAACCTCGACTACTACGCCATCGACTTCAACCAGTACAGCAGCTCGTCCTGCGCCTCGTCGGTGAATGACACCGGCCAGCGCGTCTACGCCGCCGCCGCCGGCACGGCCACGACGGGCTTCGACTCCGGCGGGTATGGCAACTACGTGCTGGTCTCCCACTCGAACGGCTACAAGACCCGCTACGCCCACCTGCAGAGCGTGAACGTCAGCAACAATCAGGCGGTCACGACGCAGACCATCGTCGGCTATGTCGGCGATTCCGGGAGCGCCGCGGGAGCTCCCCACCTCCACTTCGGCTATCAGACCAGCGGAGTTTCCTATTGCAACCGCGCGGGCGGCTGCCCGAACGGTGAGGCGGCCCGGTCGCCGCAAACGCAGAAGCCGAGCCCAATGCAGACCAATCTGGGCAGCAAGGGCATCGTCGACTTCGGCTGCTTCCAGGGTCCTCCCTAGAGCTTGGGTGGTATCCCCCCATCAATCAGCACCCCCAGCACCCCTTCTGTGGAAACGGGAGGGGGGCTGTTACAATGAGAATGAAATGGACGATTCCTCCGATTCCCCGCTGCTTCCCGCGCTACGTCCCGAAGACTATCCCGTGGTGATTCCGGTCTATCCGCTGCTGGCGCCGCTCCTGCTGCCCGGCACGGTGGTGCCGATCGTCGCGGACGAGCCGCGCTATCAGAGCCTGGTGGAGGACGCGATCCACGGCGACGGCTTCATCGGGATCATCCAGCCGCAGAAGGAGATGAGCGGCGAGACCGAGCCGGTGCTCTTCGCCGTCGGCTGTCTCGGCAGGATCGAGGAGGGGCGTCCCGAGAACGATGACGAGTACCTGGTCGGCGGCCAGATCCGCTTCCGCGTGATCGAAGAGCTGCCGCCGGTCCACGGCTATCGCAGGGTGCGCGTGGACTACAGCGAGTTTTCGGAAGATCCCCAACTCATCGAAGAGGGGCTCGAATTCTCCACGCTGCGCGATCTGGCGCGCCGGCAGGTGGAGCCGATCAATCCCGATTTCGACTTCTCCATCCTCGAAGGCATGGCCGGCACCGAGGTCGCCACCGCTCTCGCCCACAACTGCGCCTTTTCCCCTGCCGAGCGGCAAGCGCTGATGGAGGCGCCCAGCTTGCGGGAGATCGAGGGTCTACTCCTCCTCCTCATGGGTGGTCCGGGCCAGGCGCCGACGTTCGATCTCCCGCCGCTGCCGGTCTGCTGAGAGACGTCGGCCGCCTGCCGAAAGCCGCCTCTCCCCGTCCCCTCTGTATCAACGCATCTTAAAGCAGCCTACAATCCCATCGAGGAGAACCTCGTGGACAGACCGTACCGGAGACTCGATCCCGATCTCCGTCCCGGAAGCCCGTTCGCGCATTTCCGCGTTCTGGGCCTCTTGGGAAGGGGTGGCATGGGCATCGTCTACCGTGCCGCGGATCTGAGCCGCGAGGGGCAGGAGGTCGCGCTCAAGCTCCTCTCGGTCCACAAGAGCCGCGAGCCGCTCCTCGAGGCCGGCTTCTGGCGCGAGGCGCAGATCGCGGCGTCTCTCACGCATCCCAACATCGGCAAGGTCCTCGAGGTGGGAGAGCACGAGGGCCAGCTCTTCCTCGCCATGCCGCTCTACGACGGCCAGACCCTGGCGCGGCGGCTCGACCGCGCCGCGGAGCTGGAGCCGATGCCGGTCGCCGAGGTCGTCGCCATCGCGGTCCAGCTCGCCGGAGCCCTCGCCGCGGCGCACCGCGCCGGCATCGTGCACGGCGACGTCAAGCCGGCCAATCTGATGCTGCTGCGCGGCGAGGAGGTGAGGCTCCTCGATTTCGGGCTGTCCTGCCGGGAGGGAGCCCCGTCGCTCTCGGACCTCGGCCGGGCGGTGGGCACGATCGTCTACATGGCGCCCGAACAGATCCGCGGCGCGGCGTGCGGTCCGGGCACGGATCTATGGTCCTTCGGCGCCGTCGTCTACGAGATGCTCGCCGGCCGCCCGCCTTTCGGGCGCACGGGCCCTCAGCCGGTGCCGTGGCTGATGCAGGCCATCCTGGAGCAGGAGGCGCCGCCGCTCCGCGAGATCCGGCCGGACGTGCCGCCCGCCCTGGCGGACATCGTCGAACGCTGTCTCACCAAGGACCCGGCCAGCCGTTACGGCAGCGCGGAACAGATCCTGAGCGATCTGGAGAAGTCGGGCCTCGTCCACATTCCCGAGCCTCCCGCCAAGCCGCGCCGCCTCCCGTGGCGGGCCGCCGCGGCGGCGGCCGTCGCCCTGCTGCTCTTCGGCGCGCTGTTCCCTCTGGTCCACTTCCACCGGACGCTCCGCGTGGCCGTGCCGCGACCGGAGATCGAAGGGCCGCTGAGCCCGGCCGACCGCGACCGCATCGCCGACCATCTCTTGCAGGCCACACACCGAGCGCTCTCCGGCCTGCCGCGCCTCCGCGTGGTGTCTCCCGATGAGACCGCCGCGACCGATGACACCGATGAGGTCGATGAGGTCATCACCACCCGTGCCTATTGCGGCGAGCAGATCTGCCAGGTAATCCAGCACCGCCTGCGCGGCGGCGACGGCAGCGACCTGTGGACGGATACGCTGGAGGTCCCGGTCAGCTCCCTGGATTCACTGGCCCTGCCGCGGATCCGCCAAGCCTACTCGCGCTGATCGCCGGCCGCGGCGAAATCGATCCACCGCGCGAGCGCGTCGCGCAACTCGGCGAGGTGAAGATGAAGCGGCTCGGCCTCCTCGTCGAGCTCGAGACGGATCTCCGCACCCTCGGGAGAGAGGGTCACGGTGTAGACGTTGCCGGTGCGCTCCCACTCGTCGAGATCGCCGACCGCGACCTTGTCGACGGCGGCGAGAATCTTGCGGCCGAGCGAGGCGCTCCCCTGCACGTCACTCTCCAGCCAGCCGGCGAGATGATCCCAGCCGTCCTCCGCCTCAGCGCGCGGGTCTCCATCGGCGTCACGGTGGAATTTGAGCATCTGAGCCTCCTCAACGCTGCATTTTATCGCTGAAAGATGGGATAGGCCGTATTGATGCGGCCGTTCTGAAAATAGCCTTCGATCGTGAACCCATGTCCGGATGGGCCGCGGAACTTATCGGAACGAGCGTCCCCACCACCGCCCGTCCATTCGCGGAAGGCGTGCAGAATGGCCTGGAGCACCTCCTGCCGGCTCAAGGCATCCGGATACAACGTCGAGCCCTTTTCCATCCAGCGGTCACCATCACGGATCTCCACCTCCGCCGTATAGACCCCCGCCCGGTTCGGACCCGATTCGATCCGCACCACCCGCGCATTCGCCGGATTCCTGCCCCCCGGCCGGGCATGGAAGCCCACCGGCTTCCCCCGCTTGTTGATCTGCCCCTCGAAGATATGGGTCATGTTGACCGGCGGATCGGTCGCGCTCCACTCCACGCGGCCTCTAGCCTCCCCGCCAGGCGGCAGGAGAGTCGTGACCAGCAGGGCCAGCAGGATCGGCAGGACAGCAGCGCGCTTCATGGCATCTCCTCGGAAGTGCTGTCTGAATCATGCCACAAGAGCGAAGCCAGGTCCCCCTGGGACCGCTGGCGGGGCAGTATCGAGAGCAGATGGACAGTGGTGTGGTGCCTGATTGCCTTGTCCGGATCCTGAGTGTCAGGGGACCGTCCGCGGGGCCATGGTTGGTACAGGCGCTATCTGGCAGGAGAGCGGCAGCGGTTGCGCCGCGTGCGGTGCCCGCGTTGCCGGGTCAGCCATGCGGTGTTGCCGGAGGATGTCTGCGCGTATCGCGATTTGACGTTTGGAGCGGTTGAGGCTGGCCTGGCCGCGGAGGATCCGAGTGCGGGCGCCGAGGTCTCTGGGCAGGGTGGCCGTGCGGGAGTGCGGCGGGTTCGCGGTTGGCTGCGCAGCGCGCGGGCGTCTTCTGCCGCGAAGCTCCAGGGACTGCTCGGACCGGTCGCGGGTCCTTGGTGGCGGGGGGCCCCGAGAAGGAGTGGAGCATCCCGGGGGCCAAGGCCCGGTAGCTGAAGCCGTTCAACTGTTTAATCACCACAGGAACTAGCCGGTCCAGGGCAGCATCGCGAGATAGATGCTGGCGCCCAGGAAGATCACCGTGCCGGCCATGAAGAAGCCCCACTTGGCGGTGGACTTGAACACCAGGCCGAGGCCGGCGAAGAACAGGGCCACGGTGTAGAAGACGCCGACGAGGTCGAACTTGTCGCCGTTCTCATTCGCCGCGCGCCCCTCCTCGAACCGCTTGTCGGCGTCGGCGAACATCTGGGTCCCCTTGGCGAGCGCCTTGTCGACGTACTCTTCGTCGAGCTCCGTCTTGAGCGAGGCGAAGAGGACCTCGTCCGGGAGATCTCTTTCGAGCGCGGCGGTAGCCTCCGGCGTCTCGGCTTCGGCGTGCTCGTCGGGTTCCGCCGCGTCGGGCTCCGCCGCCGCCGGCTCGCTGTCTGCCGTGGCGGCCGGCTCGGCGGCCGGTTTCGCCGCATCGTCGGCCTTGTCATCCTCATCTTCGATGTAGTAGTCCGTCGGCAGCTCCATCGCCTTGTAGCCCAGCTCATTCATCTGGTGGGTATACTGGTAGCTCGCCATGTCGAGATGCCGCTCGCGGTCCTTCGGGCTGTCTGCGTCGCGGGCCTGGAGGATGTGGTCCTTGGCCGCCGCGACCGCGGCATAGTCGGCGTTGATGTCGACCGTGTCCTCGGTGTACTGGGTGGCAGCCTTCGTGGTCAGCGTGTTGGCCGCGCTGAACGCCTCCAGTTGCTTGCCCCCCCACTGGCCGCCCTGCTGCGCCGCCAGCGCGGCGCCGATGGCGGCCAGGCCGAGCAGGATGGCGGTTGCCAGCTCGAACTTGTCGAAAGGCTTCGAGTCCTCGTCCTTCTCCTTGTCCATCATCCCCATACGTTTTCTCCCTGAAAACACTGCATGAATGCAGGAAAGCCGAGCGCGGCTCTCCCCGGCGAAAGCGACGGCCGACGTTCTTCGTGCTACGTAGTGGACGGCGGAGTCACGATATCATGAACGGTAGTCGATCGCCGGGGAGGCTAGGCCCGTTCCTCCCACACCTGGACGAGGTGGACGATGACTTCGACGGCTTTCTCCATGTCTTGCGCGGAGACCCATTCGAGGCGGGAGTGGAAGTTTTGCTCGCCGGCGAAGATGTTGGGCGTCGGGAGGCCCATGAAGGAGAGCTTGGAGCCGTCGGTGCCGCCGCGGATGGGGCGCTCGATGGTCTCGATGCCGGCGCGGCGGATGGCTTCGCGGGCGTTCTCCATGACGCCGGGATGATCGTCGAGCACCTCGCGCATGTTGCGGTAGCTCTCCTCGACTTTCGCCTCGAAGGTGGAGCCCGGCCAGTCCGCCACGGTCTCGCGGGCGAGCTTGTCCAGGAAGTCCTCTTTCTCTTTCAATCCGGGAGTGGAGAAGTCGCGGATCAGCAGCTTCACCGAGGTCTTGTCGACGCTGGCGTTGACGACGTAGGGATGGACGTAGCTCTCATACCCCTCGGTGGTCTCCGGCGAGAGGCGGTCCTTGGGCAGGCGGTCGATGAAGTCGGCGGCGATCTTGATCGAATTGATCAGCTTGCCCTTGCCGAAGCCGGGATGGGTGTTGAAGCCGTGGAACGTGATCGTCATGGCGTCGGCGGAAAAGCTTTCCATCTCCACCTCGCCGCGCGCGCCGCCATCCATCGTGTAGGCGTAGAGGGCGCCGAATCTGGCGACGTCGAAGTGCTTGGTGCCGGCGCCCACCTCTTCGTCCGGCGTGAAGCCGAGGCGGATCGGGCCGTGCGGGATCTCGGGATGGGCGAGCAGGTACTCGGCGGCGGCGACGATCTCGGCGACGCCGGACTTGTTGTCGGCGCCGAGCAGGGTGGTGCCCGAGGCGGTGATGATGTCGTCGCCGATGCGCTCCTTGAGATAGGGGCTGTCGGCGGGGCGCAGCACGGCGGTGGGATCGTCCGGCAGCACCAGGTCCTGGCCCTGATAGTTGCGGTGGACGATCGGCTTGACCCCGGCGCCGCTCATCTCGGGCGAGGTGTCGACGTGGGCGATGAAGCCGATGACCGGCACGTTCTTCTTGGCCGTGGTGGCCGGGATGGTGGCCATCACGTAGCCGTGCTCGTCGATCGTGGCGTCGCCGAGGCCGAGGCCGCGCAGCTCGTCGACGAGGTGGCGCAGCAGGTCGAGCTGCCTGGCGGTGCTGGGGTAGGTCTCGGAGGTCTCGGTCGACTGGGTGTCGACGGTGACGTAGCGCAGGAAACGTTCGACGACGGAGGTCTGGAAGGGCGTGGTCGGGCTCATGGGGAGCAAGGGTATGCGAGGCCGGCTGTCTGGGACAAGCGGGACGACAAGTCGGAGACAGGCGGAGACAGGCGCCGGGGAGACGGACGGCGCGATCTGCGGTACTCTTTCGCCACACCATGTCGATTCAATCCGATCCGCTGCGGCCACACCCCTTGCTGGAGGACTACTACGGCAGCGAGAAGGAGCGCCGCCGCCGCGTCGTCGCCTGGTTCGACGAATCGGCTCCCGACTACGACTGGGTCAACCATGCCGTGAGCTTCGGCTCGGGGTCGTGGTACCGCCGGGAGGCGCTGCTGCGGGCCGGCCTCGCCGCCGGCATGAGCGCTCTCGACGTGGCCTGCGGCACCGGGGTGCTCGCCGCCCATGCCCAGGAGATCACCGGCCCGGGCGGGCTCGTCATCGGGCTCGACCCGAGCGCCGGCATGCTTCACCAGGCGGCCGGCCGCGGCGTCGGCCGGCGGGTGCTGGGCGTCGCGGAGACGCTGCCGTTCCCCGATGAGCGGTTCGACGTCCTCAGCATGGGCTACGCCCTGCGCCACGTGGCGGACCTGCGGACCACGTTCAGCGAGTACCGGCGGGTGCTCAAGCCCGGCGGGCGCGTGCTGATCCTCGAGATCACGCCGCCGGAGTCGCGGCTGCGCTTCCATCTGCTCAAGCTCTACATGGGCAGCCTGGTGCCGCTGATCGCCCGCTTCGGCCACGGCGGCCGGACCTCGCAGGTCCTGATGCGCTACTACTGGGACACGATCGAGCAGTGCGTGCCGCCCGCGGTGATCCTCGGCGCGCTCGCCGAGGCCGGCTTCCGCGACGTCGAGCGGCGGGTCGAGATGGGCATTCTTTCCGACTACACCGCTGTTCGCTGATAGAGGAGGTCTCCAAGTGAAGAGAAACACGCTGTGCTTCGCCGTCCTCAGCCTTTGCGGCGCTTTCGCGCTGCCACTCCACGCAGCCGATCCTGAGGCCCTGAGCCTCGGAGCGGTCAACGTCCTGGCCGCCGCGGACGCCGGCGCCTGCCTCGAAGGGGACGCCCAGCAGGAGGCTCTGCCCGACGGCGCCGAAGGCTTCGCCATCCCGAGCACTTTCCTGGTGGTGCGGCCGGACGACCTTTGCCGCGCCTATGACGTGCCGCTCGAGCTGGGCGTGAAGTACCGCACCATCAGTGTCGACTTCGATCTCGACATCGACCACTGGGTGACGCCGAACTTCCACAACATCACCAGCTTGCGGCGCAGCGGCAAGAAGCGCAACGAGAGAATCCTCTTCTACGGCGTGATCCTGAAGGGCGACAACCGCAGGACGGTCCTCGATCTCGGCAAGGACTCCTTGAAGAAGTCGTTCGGTCCGTGGCAGGAGGAGACCCGGTACCACATCAGCGTCACGGCCAACGTGGGCTCGAAGAAGGTCGACCTCAACGTCTATCAGGGGGACGAGCTGGTCCACAGCGTCTCCGGGAAGATGACCACGAAGGAGATCCGGAGCCTCGCCACCAACATGGTGCGGGTCGACTTCAGCTCGGCGGGCGTGGCCGATTTCGCCTACTTCCCGCCTTACGGCTGGAAATTCTCCAATCTCATCGTCGCCGCTACACGCTAGCTTCACCCCGGTCGCTGCACCCTGTCGCCGGGCCGGATTGCCTTTCCGGTCCCGGCATTGCATCCTTCCCGCCGCATGGCAACTTTCGCGATCGGCGACATCCACGGCTGCTTCGACACCTTGCAGGCTCTGCTGCTCAGCATCCGGTTCGATCCGCGGTCGGACCGCGTCTGGCTGGTCGGCGACCTGGTGAACCGCGGCGGGAAGTCGCTCGCCGTGCTGCGCTGGGCCGCGGAGCTGGGGGACCGGGCCACCGTGGTGCTGGGCAATCACGACCTCCATCTTCTCGGCCGTGCCTTCGGTGTCGCCGCCGCCAAGCGGCGGGACAGCCTGATCGCCGTCCTGGAGGCGCCGGACCGTGACGACCTCCTGCGCTGGCTGCGCACCCGGCCGCTGCTGCACCGCGAGGGCGACGTCGTGATGGTGCATGCCGGACTGTTCCCGGGATGGACCGTCGACAAGGCCGAACGGGTGGCACGGGAGACCGAAGCCTGGCTGCGCGGAGCGGAGGCGCCGCAGTTGGTGGAGACGATCGACCGCAGGCACGCGGAGAGGTGGAAGGGCGGGATGTCCGACTGGGAGCGCGCCCGCGCCGCCCTGGCCGGTTTCGCCAGGCTGCGCACCGTCCATGAGGACGGCCGCATGTGCGCCGAGTTCAGCGGCCCGCCGAAGGACGCGCCCAAGGGGTGCCTCCCCTGGTTCGCCGTCCCGGAGCGCCGGAGCGCTGGCGGCCTCGTGGTCTTCGGCCACTGGGCGGCCCTCGGCCTCCATGTGACGTCGGACGTCATCGGCCTGGACACCGGCTGCGCCTGGGGCCGGACGCTGACCGCGCTGCGGCTCGACGACCTGAAGCTCTTCCAGGAGCCGGCGGTCGAAAAATGGCCGGCCTGAAGATCCGCCGCGGGCTTGGCGGGCGTACATCTGGGTGAGCCAGCCCAGGAGACCCCATGACCGACGAGCCAGAGCCAGAGCCTCGATTGGAATCAGCGCCGGAGCCCATGCCGGAACCCATGCCGGAGCCCGAGCCGGCCGTGGCGCCGCTGGCGGTGGAAGCCGCCGCCGAGCCACCGCCGGAGCCCGCCCCCGCGCCGGCCGTCTCCGCCGCGGCGCGGCGCCCCCTGGTCAAGCGCCATCACGGCATCGTCCGCCTCGCGCACTGGCTCAACGCCCTCCTACTCGTCGGGATGATCACCAGCGGCCTGCAGATCTACATCGCCTTCCCGCACTTCGGGATTCGCGGCGGTCCCTACCTGCCGAACCCGTGGGACGGCAAGCCCTTCCCGGCGTCGGTCCGCCTCGGCGGCTGGCTGGCCGGGGGGCTCAACTGGCATTTCGCCCTGGCCTGGCCGTTCGTGATCACCGGCCTCGTCTACCTCTTCTATCTGCTGTTCTCCGGAGAGTGGCGGTCGCTCCTCTTCCGTCCGGGCGACGTGCCGCGGGCGTTGCAGATGCAGCTCTACTACCTGCGCCTGCGCCGCGAGCATCCGCCGCAGGGCAAGCACAATGCCCTCCAGAAGGCCGCCTACTCCTTCATCTTCTTCCTGGGCGTGGTGGCGGTGCTGAGCGGCTTCGCCATCTACAAGGAGTCGACCTTCCCGTGGCTCAGCGCTCTCTTCGGCGGCTACGAGCTGGCGCGTTACTGGCACTTCTGGGCGGTGTGGATCTTCATCGCCTTCACCATCGTGCACGTCCTGCTGGTGTTCCTTGTCGATCCCGCCTCGTTGCGGGCGATGATCACCGGCTGGTACCGGGGGAGGTTCCCGAGCCATGACTGACGACCGTTTCCTCAACCGCCGCGACCTCTTCCGCCTCGGCCTCGTCGCCGGCCCCGCCGCCCTCGCCTCCGCCTGCGGCTGGCAGGGCGGACCCCTGGCGCCCAAGCTGGCCGCGGTCTCTCGCTTCAACGACTGGGTGGGGGAGAACATCCTCCTCTCGTCGACCCGCCTGGCGAAGGAGTACCCGGTCTCCAAGCGCACCCCGGCCCGCTTCTTTCCCGCTTATTCAAGGGTGCGCCCGCTGCCCCAGCTCGCCGATCCTGCCGCCTGGTCGCTCGAGGTCGGCGGTCTCGTCCAGAAGCCCTTGCGCCTCACCCTGGAGATGATCGAGGCCCTGCCGCGCATCACCTACACCGTGAAGCACCACTGCGTCGAAGGCTGGAGCGCCATCGCCACCTGGACCGGCGCCCCCCTCTCCTCCGTCATCGCCATGGCCGAGCCGAAGCCCGGAGCGAAGTACCTGCGCTTCGACACCTTCGACGCCGGCTACTACAACGGCTGGGACCTGAAGACCGCGATGCATCCGCAGACCATCCTCGCCTACAGCTTCAACGGCGGCCCCCTCGGCCCCGAGCACGGCGCCCCCCTGCGCGTCTATTCCCCGCTCAAGCTCGGCTACAAGCTGACCAAATACCTCACCTCATTGACCTTCACGGCCGAACGGCCGAGCGGGTCCTGGGAGGATCTGGGGTATCCGTGGCTGGGCGGGGTGTAGGTCTCAAGTCCCGCGGACTTGCGACGATCACCGGAGGGAAGCTCCGGACGAACCGAGGGAAGCTCTCAAGTCCCGCGGACTGTTGATGATCGCCGCCGGGAAGCTCGGTCGGGATGGAGGGAAGGTCTCAAGTCCCGCGGCCTTGCGACGGCCACCGGAGGGAAGCTCGGGACGAGGGGAGGGAAACCCTCAGATCCCGCGTCCTTGCGACGACCGCTGTCGGGAAGCTCGAGATCCCTGGAGGGATTGTCGCAAGGACGGTGTACTTGTCGCGATCCCTGTCGGGAAGCTCGCATCCCTGAAGGGATCGTCGCAAGGACATGGTACTTGTAGCGATCCCTGGGGTGCAGCGCTCGATCCCCGGAGGGATCGGCTCCGGGACCGTGTCCTTGCGACGATCCCTGTGGTGCAGCTCAGCTTCCCGGCCGGGATTGTCGCAAGGACCGTGTACTTGTAGCGATCCCTGTCGGGAAGCCCGGCTTCCCCGGAGGGATTGTCGCAAGGACAGGTGTACCGGTGAAAATCCCAGGGCGCCATTTTGGAGATTGCTCCAAGAGAGCTCGTAGACGGTCGTCACTTGATGTCGAAGATGCCGGCGCAGGGGTACTGGCGTACCCTGGTCGAAGAGAATTCTCACGCCACGAGGAGGCTACGAGCTGCATGGTCGAGCACCGCCTCCGCCTGTTCTCGGGCGACGCCGGGGAACCAATCAAGGAGCTCTTCCAACCGTGCGCCGGACTCGAGATTCTCGAAGAGAGCCTTGACCGGCACCCGCGTGCCGCGGAATACCCAGGAGCCGCTCACCCGGTCCGGGTGGCGTTCGACGGCAGGGCATTGAGACCAGTCAAGCACGGAGGAATGCTAGCAGAAACCTCGCCCGGCCCGCTTCACCCGCAATGCCACCAGCTCCGCACCAGGTGTTCGCGCCGGACATAACTCTCATCACCGCCGTACACCAGCACTCCGTGCTCGCCTTCGGCGAGCCCCAGGTAGTAGTCGAGCCCGCGGAAGACATGTCCGGCGAGCGTCTGGCCCGCTTTCACTTCCACCGGGAGGCGCCGCGTTCCCAGATCCAGCAACGCGTCGACCTCGTGCCCTGCCGTGTCGCGCCAGAAGTAGAGCTGGGCGGCCTGGCCGTTGTGGAGAAACATCTTGTAGATCTCGCCGACGACAAAGGTCTCGAAGATGGCGCCCCGCAGGGGATGCAGCACGAGGTCTTCGGGCCGGCGCAGGCCGAGGACGTGGCAGAGGAGCCCGGAATCCAGGAAGAAGAGCTTGGGAGTCTTCACCAGACGCTTGTTGAAGTTCTCGTGATGAGGCTTCAGCAGCAGGACGATGTAGCTCGCCTGGAGCACGGAAAGCCAGCTCCGTGCCGTGGGCTGGCTGATCCCGGCTTCGGTTGCCAGCGCGGAGCTGTTCAGCAGTTGGCCGGAGCGCCCGGCGCAGAGCGCCACGAAGCGGCTGAAAGCTTCCAGGTTGCCGATGTTGGTGAGCAGGCGGACGTCGCGCTCGATATAGGTCCGTAGATAGCCGTCCAGCCAGACGGCCGCGTCGAGCTCCCGGTCATGGATGCGCGGGAAGAGGCCGCGGAACAGGAGGTCTTCCAGGGGTATCGGCGGTTTGTCGGCCGGCAGACTCTCCGGATCGGCGAGCTTTTCCGGCAAGAGCGCCGGCCGCCTCGCAAGCTCCGCGATGGACAGCGGCAGGAGCTCCAGAATGGCCACCCGGCCGGCGAGCGACTGGCTGATCCGCTCCGACATCAGGAAGTTCTGGGAGCCTGTCAACACCACGGGACCGCTCTTCTCTTCGTCCAGGAAGCCCTGGAGGTACGAGAAGAGATCCGGCGCGCGCTGTACCTCGTCGAGGATGATGCCCTTCTTGCCCTCCAGGCGGCGGAGGAAGCCGCGCGGATCCTCGACGGCCTCCTGGCGGTTCTGCAGGTCCTCAAGAGACAGGTAGTGGAAGTCCGGGAAGGTCGAGCGGGCCAGCGTCGTCTTGCCGGACTGCCGCGGGCCGGTCAGGAAGACGGCGGGGAAGGTCGCGACCAGGGTCCGAAGTCTCGGCTCAAGGGTTCGAGGGTACATACCGACGGTGTACCAGCCTCCTCGATCCGTGTCAATTGAAAATCAGACTTTCAATCAGCACGGGTTTCCTCCAGATCGCCAAGCACGAGATCGATCTCCCAGGGCCGCACGTAGCGTACAGGCACGCCTTCCTCGACGGTATCGAGCCGCAGGGAGGCGTTGAGGGGGCCAGGGGTGACGAGATCCCCAGACGCTCCGAAGCCGGCTTTGCCGGGACCCTCACCCCCGTCCCCTCTCCCACCCGCACTCACACCCGCCCGGGAGAGGGGCGCCGCCACCACAAACCAGAAAGACCGCCGGAGGGCGGAAGCTTCCCACCACCCAGATCCTTCCGGCTCGCGCGGCTCGTCCTCAGGATGACGGAATGGGGAGTCTGTCGGTTTCCCCCTCTCCCGGGCGGCGGGAGTGCGAGTGGGAGAGGGGGCCAGGGGGCATAGGCGCTAACTTTGGCGGTGCCGTGGACTTTCCTCCCCCCTGGGCGGGAGGCGGTTGGGAAAGGGGGGAGGTTAGGAGGGGGGCGCCAATTTCGGGCAAAACGTTGGGA
>Ga0307506_10000033_pt1 | contig 63324 bp, 44 predicted proteins | sample 25_S_MG_FD_202175 | JGI IMG/M metagenome (GOLD analysis project Ga0307506, IMG submission 202175) | Soil microbial communities from Populus trichocarpa stands in riparian zone in the Pacific Northwest, United States - 25_S | ecosystem: Environmental > Terrestrial > Soil > Riparian zone > Trees... | reverse complement strand
CCCCCCTCCTAACCTCCCCCCTTTCCCAACCGCCTCCCGCCCAGGGGGGAGGAAAGTCCACGGCACCGCCAAAGTTAGCGCCTATGGGGCCAGGGGGTGAGGGTCGCTCTGGCGAATCGGCTAATCGAACAGCCTTGACATGGTGCGCGGACCATCCTGGGAGACGAGTCGTTGACAAGCCACGACCAGTTGGCAAAAAATCTGTTGGAGACGTTTTTTGACGACTTCATGCGCCTCGCCGCTCTGTGCGAGCTCGCGGTCAACCAGGAGGTGAAAGCCATGGAGATGACCTGGGAAGAGCGGATGGAAGAGAAGTACACCCAGAAGGGGATGGAGAAGGGGATGGAGAAGGGATTGGCACAGGGGCGGCTCGATGCGTTGCGGAGCGTCGTCCTGCGGCTTCTCCGGCGCCGCTTCGGCACCGTCCCGGAGAACGTACAGTCCAGGGTCGAGGCGATCGACGAGATCGCGCCGCTGTCCGACCTTGCCGAGCGGGTGTTGGAGATCGACTCGATCGAGGAGATGGGCCTCGGCTGATTGCCCCGATGGACCTGGGGCCAGGGCGGGGGAAGCCCGAAGGCGGGGCTCCCCCCGAGCTTTCCCACAAGGGCTCTGCCGCCCGGAAGTCCCGCGAGCTGCTACCATTCCCGCCGGAGGCTGGAGATCGAATGGACGCGAACCGGTGGTCGAACATCCTGCGCCTGGAGCAGGGATATGCGGCGGGACAGACACAGCTTGCGGCGGGGCCGCTCGAGGCGTACATCGAGGTGGCGGCGCGCTGCAATCTGCGCTGCGAGATGTGCCCGATCATCGTCGACCCGCGTTACCAGCCGGGCTCGGGGCGCGCCGGGCTCCTCGCTCCGGAGCTGTTCGAGCGCCTCGCTCCGGTCTTCTCGACGCTCACCCGCGTCTACCTGTTCGGCCTCGGCGAGCCGGTCCTGCATCCCGATCTGGTGCCGTTCACCCGCCGCCTCGCCGAGGCCGGCGTCGAGGTGTGGATCACCACCAACGCGACGCTGATCGACGACGAGATGGCGGAGGCTCTGGCGAGCTCGGGGCTGGCGCGCATCTCGGTGTCGATCGACGGCGCGACGCCGGCGACCTATGAGCGCATCCGCAAGCGCGGCAAGTTCACCGACGTCATCCGCGGCCTGAAGGCGCTGGCGGCGGCGCGGCAGCGCCATGGCCGGCCGCTGATCTACATGTCGCTCGTCGGCATGGCCTCGAACCTCGCCGAGCTGCCGGACCTGGTCGACCTGTGCGCCGAGATCGGCGGCGACGGCGTGTTCGTCGAGGGGCTCTATCCGTATGAGCACCCGGTCATCCAGGACTTCGTCCGCCGCGAGCATCTCGGCCATCTCGGCGTGGCGCGGGTGACCGAGCTGGTGGAGCAGGCGCGCCTGCGCGCGGCGTTCCTCGGCGTCGATTTCTGCACGCGGATGGACGAGATCCTCTCCCACGTGCCGCCCGAGGTCCCGGAGGCGTCGGCGGAGATGGTCGAGGCGCAGGAGGCGGCGGCGACGCCGGTGGTGGCGTCGGCGGAGTCGGAGGCCACCCCGCCGCTCTCCGAGCTGCGCATGCCCTGGGCGTGCAGCGAGCCGTTCATTGCTCTCAACGTCACCGCCTCCGGCGAGGTGCGGCCGTGCTGCTTCAATGACGACGAGCTGGGCAATCTCAACGAGCAGAGCATGCTGGAGATCTGGAACGGTCCCGGCTATGCCGCCCTGCGCGCCGACATGGCGGCCGGCCGGGTGCCCGCCGGCTGCGAGGTCTGCGTCCGCAACAGCCGGGTCAAGCAGTCGCCGTACCTGGTCCCCCGCGAGACTCTGCCCGTGAATGCCTCACCGGTGGTGATCGAGATGCCGGGCGACGGCGAGCTGCTCTCCGGGCCGCTGGTGGTCCTGGGGCGCAGCGCGGACGGCGGGCGGCTGGACCGCTTGCAGCTTCCGGAGGCCTGGGTCGACCGCACCCAGGTCGCCTGGCTGCGCGACTCCGCGGTCGTCGACGGCGACGCCTTCGCGGCGTTCCTCTCGATCCCCTTCGTCTCGACCGGATCGCACGTCGTCTCGTTCCGGCCGCAGGGCGGCACCGAGCAGGACGCCTTCGAGCATCGCCATGTCCAGATCGGACCGCTGCGCGGCGGCGTGGCCGGCGTCTCGCGCCTGGCGATCCCGGTTTCGCTCGAAAGGAAGGAAGCGCGGCCCGCGCTGCGCCTCGCCGGTCAGCCGCACCCGGTCGAACGCTGGCTCTGCGGGCGCTCCGGCCGCGACTGGCTGGCCGTGGCGGTGGTGGACGTCAGCGCCCTGGCACCGGGGACGTACGAGCTGGAGATGACGTTCGCGCATCATCCGCCGTATCGCGACCGTCTGCTGCGGTTGAACGCTCCGATGACAATGCCGGCGATGACCGCGGCGATCAGCGCCCCCGCCGCGTCGCCGATCAGCACGTAGCCAGCCCAGACAGGAGGCCGGTCCTGGATCTCCTCCGTGCGGTCGCCGCTCGCCACGGCGAGGCGGAGCGCCGTACGGAACGAGGTTATCGTAATATTATCTGTAACGTTGAATGGACATGATGGGGCCAGTAACCAGGTTTTACCGTGTAAGCTCTGTCCCCGCGGATAGAGCTCTTTTTTTAGCGATTCGATGGAGGGGAGTGCTGCGCGCCTTTTCGCCGTTCCGGCCGCTGATCCGCAAGGGGCTTCTGAATCTTGCTGTCGCGGCGAGCCTGGCCGGTCCTTTGACCGCGGCGGCCGCGGCGCCTGCCTCCGGCCTGCCGTCGGGCCGCCCGGCCCTGCGTGTCTACAACTCCACGGACGGCCTGCCGCAGAGCACCATCCAGGGGCTCGTCCTCGACCATACCGGCTATCTCTGGGCCGCGACGCAGGACGGTGCCGCGGTCTATGACGGCCGCCGCTGGCGGACGGTCAACATGCCGAACCGCGGCGACTCGAACTTCATCCATGCCGTCCTCGCGGCGTCCGACGGCGCGCTCTGGTTCGGCACCAACGCCGGCCTGGCGCGCCTCTTCCAGGGTACCTGGACGCTGTTCAACACCCGCAACGGCGGCTTGCCCGCCGACGGCGTGCTCTGCCTCGCCGAGAGCTCGGAGAAGGGCCGGCCGGTCCTCTGGGCGGGGCTGGCCGGCCAGGGCCTCGCGCGCTGGTCGGGAGAGCGCTGGGATCTGTTCGCCACCGCCGGCCGGCGGCGTCTCCCCGACGATCAGGTCTCCAGCCTTCTGGTGACGCGGGAGCCGCGCGGCGACGTCCTCTGGGTCGGCACGGCCCACGGCCTGGCGCGCTATGCCACCGGCAAGTGGAGCACCGTCGCCGAGACGACGCCCGGTTTTCCCCAGGGGCCGGTGACCAGCCTCCTGACCACCTATTCGGGGAGGCAGACCATCCTCTGGGCCGGCACCGACGGCGGCGGGCTGGGGCGTTTCGACGGCGTGCGCTGGGAGACGGTCTCCAAGGCTTCCAAGGCCCTGCCGTCGGACCGGGTGTTCGCCCTGGCGCAGACCCACGACGTCGGAGAGCCCATCCTGTGGGTGGGCACGGGGAGCGGCCTGGCGCGGCTGCGCGACGGCGCGTGGACGGTTCTCGACGCGGAGTCGGGGCTGCCGTCGCAGCGCATCTCCAACCTGCTGGCGCCCGGCCTGGGGAGCGAAGGGCTGCTCTGGATCGGCACCACGGATGCCGGCCTGGTGCGCTACCGGCCGGGAGGCTGGATCGACGTCGGCCCGCCGGCGACCCGGACGATGAGCCGGACGGTCTACAGCTTCGCCGAGACCGGGCCTGCCGGCCGCCCGGTCTATTGGGTGGGCTCCGAAGGCGCCGGGCTGAGCCGCTGGGAGGGCGGGAGCTGGCAGCGCTTCACCGCCGCGAGCTCGCCGCTGCCCGGCGATACGGTGATCTGCCTGCTCGCCGGCCACGAGACCAGCCACGAGACCAGCCACGAGACCAGTCGCTCCCTGTGGATCGGCACCGACCGCGGGCTGGCCCATCTGGAAGGGGACCGCTGGACCGTCTTCACCGGGCGCAGCTCCGGCCTGCCCGACGACGAGGTCCTGAGCCTGCTCGAGACCACGTCCGGAGGCGTGCGCGCCCTCTGGGTCGGCACGAAGCACGGCCTGGCGCGCTACGCCTCGGGACGATGGACGAAAGTGCCGATCGCCGGCCTGCCCGACGACGAGATCTTCAGCCTCCTGGAGACCGTCGACGAGGTCGGCCGTCCCGTCCTCTGGGCCGGCACGCGCAATATCGGTCTCGCGCGCCTCGCCGCCGGCGCGTGGACGGTGTACACGCCGCGCAACTCTCTCCTGCCGAACCGCTGGATCTTCAGTCTCCTGCAGGAGAAGGAGAGCGGCGCGATCTGGATCGGCACCGACGGCGGCGCGGCGCGGCTCGACCTTTCCGGACCGGCCCCCGGTTGGCTGCTCTTCTCGGACACCAGCCGCCCGGCGCTGCCCAACAACGTCGTCTATCAGATTCGCCGTGACGCCCAGGGGAGGACCTATTTCTTCACCAACCGGGGGATCGCCCGCCTGACGCCGGGCTCCACCGGGCTCCCCGGCTCCGGCAGCATCTACACCTTCATCACCTGGGACGGCCTGCCCCTCGACGAGTGCAACCGGGGAGCTTCCATGGTCGACCGCGCGGGGCGGATCTGGGCCGGCACGACGGGAGGCGCCGCGGTGCTCGATCCCGCCGAAGCGGTGGCCCATCCCCAGACGAAGCCACTGTTCCTCGAACGGGTGACGGTCGACGGCACCGAGGTCTCTCCCGGCGACCGTCTCTCTCTCGACTACCGCGACGGCGAGGTGACCTTCGAGCTCGCGCTGCTCAGCTTCTTCCGCGAGGACGACACCCGCTACCGCGTGCAGCTCGCCGGCCTCGAGAACCTCCCCTCGGACTGGACGGCCGATCCGCACCGGACGTACAGCCGCCTGCCGGCGGGGAAGTACGTCTTCCGCGCCTGGGGCCGCAATGCGGAGGGGATCGTGTCGGGCCCGGTGACGCTGCCGGTGGTGGTTCGCCAGGCGCCGTGGTGGAGCTGGTGGGCGCTGCTGCTGTACGCCGCCGCCGCCGGGCTCGCCGGCTGGGGCCTGGTCTCCCTGCGCGTCACCGCGCTGCGCCGCCGGAACGCCTGGCTGGAGGACCAGATCAGCGAGCGCACCGCCAAGGTCCTCGCCGCCAAGGAGGAGGCGGAGCGGGCGGACCGCGCCAAGAGCGACTTCCTGGCCAACATGAGCCACGAGATCCGCACCCCCATGAACGCCGTCATCGGCATGACCAGCATTCTCCTCAGCACGACCCTCTCCGCCGCGCAGCAGGACCAGGTGGAGACCATCCGCGACAGCGGCGAGGCGCTCCTCGCCATTCTCAACGACATCCTCGACTTCTCGAAAGTGGAGGCCGGGAAGCTCATCATCGAGCTGGCGCCCTTCGATCTGCGCCGCTGCATCGGCGACTGCGTCAACCTGCTCGCCACGGAGGCTTACAGCAAGGGGCTGGCCCTCGACGTCCGCATCGACGACGCGGTGCCGAAGACGGTGGTGAGCGATGCCGCCCGTCTGCGCCAGATCCTGGTCAACCTCCTGGGCAACGCTCTGAAGTTCACCGCCAAGGGAGGGGTCTCGCTCTGGGTCCACGCCGCGGTCACCGCGGAAGATCTCCTGGAGCTGCGCTTCGATCTGCGGGACACCGGTATCGGCATCCCTCCCGAGGTGATGGACCGCTTGTTCAAACCGTTCAGCCAGGCCGACAGCTCGACCACCCGCCTCTACGGCGGCTCGGGCCTGGGCCTCGCGATCAGCCGCCGTCTCGCCGAGCACCTGGGCGGCCGCATGTGGGTGGAGAGCAAGCCCGGCAGCGGCACGGTCTTCTCGTTCACCATCCGCTGCCAGAAGGCGCCGGCACCGCAACCGGCCATGGAAACCCAGCCTCTCCGCCTCGTGGCGGAGCCGGCGGACAGCCGGCTTCCGGCCCTGCGCATCCTGCTCGCCGAGGACAACCCGACGAACCAGAAGGTCGCCCTCCTCATGCTCGAGCGCATGGGATGCACCGCCGACCTCGCCGCCGACGGCTATCAGGTCCTCGCGGCGGTGCAGCGGCAGAGCTATGACCTGATCCTGATGGACGTCCAGATGCCCGGCATGGACGGCAAGGAAGCGGCGCGCCGGATCCGCGCCGAGCTGCCGGCGGACCGCCAGCCGCGCATCCTCGCCATGACCGCCAATGCTCTGCTGAGCGACCGCGAGGCCTGCCTGGAGGCCGGGATGGACGATTTCCTGGGCAAGCCGGTGCGCTATGAAGAGATGAGGGCGGCGATCCGCGGACAGATCCGCCCGGCCCCTGCGCCGGCCCCTGCTCCGCCCCCGGCGAAATCGACGTCGAAGTCGATCGATCCCTCCTTCCTCGCGAGCCTGCACCAGCTCGAAGCCGCGACCGGACGCCGGCTGGTGACCAACGTGGTCGAGAGCTTCCTCACCCAGACGCCCCGGCGCCTGGCGGATCTGCGCGCCTCCCTGGAGCAGGGAGACGCCCCGGCGCTGGTTTTCGCCGCGCACTCCCTCAAAGGCGGGAGCGCGCAGCTCGGCGCCTCGCATCTGGCCTTTCTCTGCTCCGAGCTCGAAAGAGACGCGCACGGCGGCGTGCGGACGGAAGAGCAGCGGCGCCTCCTGGCAGAGCAGCTCGACGCCGTCGAGCGCGAGGCCGCCCGGGTCTTCCCCGAGCTGCGCTCCCTGCTACACTGATTCGATGGCAACGATCTCCCGTCGTTCCCTCCTCAAGGCTGGTGCTCTCGTCCCGCTCACCACCCCGCTGGGCGCCCTGCTGGCCCGGCCGGCCGGCGCCGCCGAGCCCGCGCCCGCGCCTGCCGCCGCCCCGACTCCGGCTCCGCCGTTCGAGCTGGAGGAGGCGACCTTCGCGGACCTCCAGGCCGGCCTCGCCGCCGGCCGCTGGACCGCGCGCTCTCTCGCCGAGGCGTACCTCGGCCGCATCGAGGCGCTCGACCGCCGGGGACCGATGCTGCGCTCCGTCCTGGAGGTCAATCCCGAGGCCCTGGCCCTCGCTGACGCCCTCGATGCCGAGCGCCACGCCAAGGGGCCGCGCGGGCCGCTCCACGGCATCCCCATCCTGCTGAAAGACAACATCGCCACCGCCGACCGCATGCAGACCACCGCCGGCTCCCTCGCCCTGGCCGGCGTGGCGGTGCCGCGCGACGCCTTCATCGCCGCGCGCCTGCGCGCCGCCGGCGCGCTGCTCCTCGGCAAGACCAACCTCAGCGAATGGGCCAACTTCCGCTCCACGCACTCGTCCAGCGGCTGGAGCGGGCGCGGCGGCCAGTGCCGCAATCCCTACGCTCTCGACCGTTCGCCCTCCGGCTCCAGCTCCGGCTCCGGCGCCGCGGCGGCCGCCAATCTCGCCGCGGCCACCGTCGGCACCGAGACCGACGGCTCGATCGTCTCGCCCGCCGCGGCGTGCGGACTGGTGGGGATCAAGCCCACCGTCGGCCTGCTCAGCCGCGCCGGCATCGTCCCCATCTCGCACACCCAGGACACCCCCGGCCCGATGGCACGCACCGTCGCCGACGCCGCGGCCCTCCTCGCCGGCATGCTGGGGGGGACCAATGGCTCCGATGGGATCGATGAGCGCGACGAGGCCACCCGGGCGAGCCGCGGTAAGGCCGGTGCGCTCGCCGACCTCTCCAAGCTCCTCGACCCCGGCGCTCTGAAGGGCGCCCGCATCGGCGTCCTCCGCAAGCGCTACACCGGCTACAGCCCGGCCACCGACAGCCTGTTCGAAGAGGCGCTCGACGTCCTCCGCAAGCAGGGAGCCGTGGTGGTCGATCCGGCGGACCTCGCCACGGCGGGGAAGATGGACGCGCCCGAGTACACCGTCCTGCTCTACGAATTCAAGGCCGATCTCGACCGCTACTTTGCCGATCTCGGCCCCGCCTCGCCGGTCCACTCGCTGGCCGACGCCATCGCCTTCAACGCGGAGCATCGGGACGAGGAGATGCCGTACTTCGGCCAGGAGATCTTTCAGCAGGCACAAGCCAAGGGTCCGCTGAGCAGCAAGGAGTACCGCGCCGCCCTCGCCGCCTGCCGGCGGCTGGCGCGCAAGGAGGGGATCGACGCCACCCTGACCCGCCACAAGCTGGACGCCCTGGTCGCCCCCACCCAGGGGCCGGCCTGGCTCATCGACCTGGTGAACGGCGACTTCGTCACCGGCGGCAGCTCGACACCGGCCGCCGTCGCCGGCTACCCGAGCATCAGCGTGCCGATGGGCGCCATCCTCGGGCTGCCGGTGGGGCTGTCCTGGATCGGTCCGGCGTGGAGCGAGGCGCTGCTGATCCGGCTCGCCTTCGCCTACGAGCAGGCGACGCGGCACCGCCGTCCGCCCGGCTTCCTCCCGGCGGTCCACCTCGATCGTCGATCCGCCTGATCCGCTGTCTGGTTCTCCGTAATGTGGGCCGTAAGCTTCATGGCCTAATCTCCACCTTGCACAGAGAAGACAGTCGGTGGACCGGGGCGCCCCTCGAGCGGCTCCCCTGACCACCCACTCCTTCCCTCCATCAAACGGCTCCTTTGAGGGCCGTCTTTTTTTATGGGGCGGATTTTGGGAGGCGGCCTGCTCAGGCCCGCTTGCGCAGGGCCCGGTTACGCCGCCGCTCCGCTTCCTTCCTCTCCTTCGTCGCCGCCCAGGAGCAGATCGGGCAGGCGTCGAGATCGTGGTAGAGCGCCGGGCAGACCTCGCGGCCGAAGTAGATCATCTGGAGATGGACCTTGCCCCAGGTCTCCTCCGGGAAGACCCGCTTGAGATCGCGCTCCGTCTTCTCGACCGACGTGCCGTCCGACAGCCCCCAGCGCGCCGCCAGGCGGTGGATGTGGGTGTCCACCGGGAAGGCATGCAGGCCGAACGCCTGGTGGAGCACCACCGAGGCCGTCTTGTGGCCCACTCCCGGCAGCTCCTCGAGCTCCTCCAGAGTCCGCGGCACCTCGCCGCCGTGGCGCTCGACGAGGAGACGGGAGAGCCCCTGCAGGCTCTTCGCCTTCTGGCCCGAGAGGCCGATCTGGCGGATCAGCCGGCGGATCTCCTCGACTTCCAGCGCCGCCATCGCCGCCGGCGTCCGTGCCCGCGCGAAGAGCGCCGGCGTCACCTCGTTGACCTTCTTGTCCGTCGTCTGCGCCGACAGCACCACCGCCACGAGGAGAGTGAACGGGTCCTGATGCGCGAGAGGGATCGCCACCACCGCATACCGCGCGTCCAGAATCTCCTGAATCCGCCGCGCCTTCTCTTGCCGTGTCATCGGGAGGGTTTTTATCACAGGAAGAGAGAAGCCCCCTCCCCTAACCCCTCCCCCGTGCCTTCCCCCACGCACCCGCCCGGAACGGGAGAGGGGAAACCCCCGCCCTCCTCTCACAGACCATGGTCGTGTTTGTTCTTGCTGATCCGTGTCAGTCCGTGCTCGTCCGTGCCTGTCCGTGTTTTTCGGGCGGAGGCGCCCTCTCCCGCTCGGGGCGGCGGGTTGGGGGCACGCGCGGGGGAGGGTCGGGGAGGGGGCGGGGGTGGGGGCGAAACCTTTCCTCTCCCTCCGGCGTCTAGTCGCCGGGGGAGAGCCACCATGAACGATCTACTGCAGGACATCCGTTTCGCCGTCCGTCAGATGGCCCGCAAGCCCGGCATCACCGCCTTCGCCGTGCTGTCCCTGGCCCTGGGGATCGGCGTCAACAGCTCCATCTTCAGCCTGGTGAATTCCATCCTTCTGCGTAATCTGCCAGCGGTGCGGCCGGCCGAGCTGGTGGACGTCTACGTCGGCAAGAAGTCGGTCTCCTCTGCGGCCTGGCGCCGGCGCTCCAGGCGTCGCGGCCGGATCTGGTGGGCACCCTGCGCGACGACACGGCCGGGCCGGGCCGGCGCCACCGCCGGCTGGGGCTGCGCAACCTGCTCGTCATCGTCCAGGTGGCCGTCTCGACGGTGCTGCTGATCGGCGCCGGGCTCTTCCTGCGCAGCCTCGGCCATGCCAGCTCCATCGATCCCGGCTTCCGCCTGCGCAAAGGCGTCGAGGCGCAGCTCGTGGTCGGCCTCGGCGGCACCTACACCGAGGCGCAGGCGCGCGTCTTCTATCAGCGCCTGCTGGAGAAGACCCGTGCCCTGCCCGGCGTGCGCGCCGTGGCGTATGCCGACCACCTGCCGCTCGCTCTTCAGATCCACGTCTCCCGCGTCGAGCTCGAAGGCAAGCCGGTGCGCCAGGAGGATCGGCCCGAGGCCGACCGCTCCAGCGCCGGGCCGGGCTACTTCGAGACCCTGGGCATCCCGATCCTCCAGGGACGCGGCTTCACGGAACGCGATCGTCTGGGGGGGCTGGGCGCGCCGAAAGTGGCGGTCGTCAACGAGAAAGCGGCGGCGCTCTTCTGGCCGGGCGAGGCGCCGCTCGGCAAGCGCCTGCGTTTCGGCGGTGAAAGCGATTGGCTCACCGTCGTCGGCGTGGCGCGCAACGGCAAATACCGCACCCTCGGGGAGGAGCCGCGCCCCTTCGTCTACGACTGCACCGAGCAGGAGAGCGACTCGACCTCCCGCACCCTCGTGGTGGCCGCCGCGGGGAGCGATCCAGGGGAAGAAAGAGCTCTGCTCGCCGCCGTACGGCGCGCCATCGACGAGCTCGATCCCAACGTCCCTATCTTCGACATCAAGACCCTGTCCGACCACCTCTCGGTCGTCCTCTTCCCCGCCCGCATGGGAGCCGCCCTCCTCGCCGCCTTCGGCCTCCTCGGTCTGATTCTCGCCTCCCTGGGCCTCTACGGCGTCGTCGCCGCCTCCGTCGCCCGTCGCACCCGCGAGATCGGCATCCGCATGGCCATCGGCGCGCAGAAGAATGACGTGCTGCGCCTGGTGGTGAAAGAAGGCATGGCCCTCACCGCCATCGGTCTCGCCATCGGCCTCGGCCTCGCCCTGGCGGCGGCGCAGATTCTCCGCGGCCTCCTCTATGGCATCGCCCCCGGCGATCCGCTCACCTTCCTCGGTGTCGCCCTCCTCCTCGGCGCCGTCGCCCTGCTGGCCAACCTGGTCCCGGCGCGGCGCGCGATGGAGGTCGATCCGCTGGTGGCGTTGCGGTACGAGTAGGGGAGGGGAGATCGGCATCTCTTACAAGCGATTGCTACAAAAAGGGCGGCCGTACGGCCGCCCTTCTGCTTGAGACCTCGCCGGCTTTTACTGCCAGTAAGGCTTGAAGCCGTAGAACTTGTAGACCTCGGCGCCCCAGGTGCGGTCCGCCGCCTCCGGAGGATTGTTCTTGTCGAAGCCCGGGGCCTTCTTCAGCTTCTCCTTGTCGATGTCGAGCGTGAAGTGCTCACGGCTGGCGTCGAGCTTCAGGGCCTCGAACGGAATCGCGAACAGCTTCTCGCCCATCCCGAGGAAGCCGCCGAAGGAGAGGACGGCATAGGCGACGCGCCCCTTCTCCAGGTCGAGCATGAGCTCCTCGATCTTGCCGAGGCTCTCCCCGGCCGGGTTGACGATGCTGTCACCGATGATGGTGCTGGCGGATAGAACGTTCGGGTGAGTCTCCACAGTTGTAATGGACATGATGAATCTCCAATCGTGATTGCTCGGCCCACCCCGATCGGCCGGCCCATCGTAGGCAGGGCGTCTCGGTGCTGGCGGCAACCATGACTTCGAAAGAATGCAAGTATCGCGCCGATCTGGCGGGGGCGTGCGATCGGCGGGGAACGATTACAATGGAGCACGAGGAGGACGCCATGACGGATCTGCTGACAGGCTGGATTCATGGGAACACCATCACCCTGGAAGCTCCAATACCTCCGCTCGAGGGCAAGCGGGTCTTCCTCCGCATCGAGGAGTCGGCAGACGATCTGGACATGGTTCTTCCCGCCGATGTCCAGGCCCGTCTCTGGCGAGACTGGGCCGAGACCGGACGTCAAGGACCCATCGAGGACGAAGGTGAGCCGGAGTTTCCGTGATCCAGCGCGGCGATATCCGCTGGTTCCGCTTCTCCTCGCCGGACAAACGCCGTCCCGTCGTCGTTCTTGGTCAGCCTGAGATCCTCAGCTCGTTGAATCAGATCCCCGTGATCCCCATCTCCTCTCAGATCCGAGGCTTGTCCTGGGAGGTCACGCTTTCTCCCGAGGACGGCGTGCCCGAGGCCTGTGCTCTGAAGCCCGAGTGGATCCGCTCGGTCGAGCGTAGCCTCCTTGGACCGTGGATTACCGCGTTCCCGGCACAGCGCTGGCCCGAGGTTCGGACGGCTCTTCTCCAGGTTTTGGGACTCGAGTCCGATGGGACGCCGCCTGCGCGGCGTCCTTGATGTCCTTGCTCTTTGTCGGCTTCTCCTACACGCAGCGGTTCTCGCACTCGCAGGACGAGCCGAGACAGAAGCAGAGGGTGCAGGAGCCGTAGTGCTGGTAGCAGGCCTGGTAGACGGCGGCCGGGCAGGCGGAGCTCTGCACGGCGGCGCTGCCGCCGGCGAGGCCGAGAGCCGGCTGCGGGCTCTGCGCGGCGGGCGCTGCGGAGCAGACCGGGGGCGCCGTGATCTCGTTGAGGAGCTGAGCCGGCGCGGGCGCCGCGAAGAGGGAGGTTCCGGCCAGCAGCAGGGTGAGGAAGCAGCAGAGTGTGAGGATGGTTTTGGCGCGCATTCGGCTCTCCTGGTGCGGAGGGGAGCGAGAGTGCCCCCTCCCCTCAAGGTGCCTGTCCGAGCCTGAGGCGAGCCGTCTCCTCAGCATTGCTACCTGCCGTTCGCTATAATGCCTTTCGTGACAAACATCACAGCCCAGGACAGCTCTCGTTCGCGAGAGGTGGTGGAGTTGGTCACGGTCGCCCTCTCTCAGGAGCGCCGCTCGGGGCTGGCCGAGATCCTTCGCGCGGTGGCAGAGACGGTGGACGCCACGGGGTGCATTCTCTGGCAGGAGACACCGGCATCCAACCAGCTCTTCGTCCTTGCCGACTGGTGGCGGGGGAGTGAAAGGAACTATCGCCACAATCTCTCTCTGGAAAATTCCGCCGCCGGCCAAGCGGTCTTGAACCAGACGATTGTCGTGGTCGATGATGTTGATACTGATCCCAGGGTCTATCGCCACGACGGCTTCGTCGAACGAGCCGGCATCCGCTGTTTTTGCTCCATTCCCCTCAGGATTGCGGGAAAGCGGGGAGCCCTCGCCCTCTATCGCACGGTTTCTCGGCCCTTTCAGAAAGAGGATCTGAGCATACTCTCGGATCTTGCCGCCCTACTCCCCAGCCTCTATCAGACCATCGTCGACCGGATGAGCTACCGGCTGGTAGGCTCCATCAACAAGGTCCTGCAGGGGGCGGACAGGCCGGTCACCAGCAACCGTGCTCGGCTGCGCACGTTTCGATCCACAGCGCGAGCACTGTGTGATTGTTTAGCAGAGGCTTTCGATGCAATGGAAGCATCCCTCTTTCTCGAGGATTCACTCCACGAGCCGGGAGTTTTTCGCCTCGCAGCAACCACTTGGCCGGAGCGTAAGAAATTTGCCAAGTCGACCTACGCCGCCAGCGCTGAAGAGGGGCTGACCGGCTGGATTCTGGAGAACCGCAAGTCCCTCAGCATTTTTGACCTTGCCCACTTTGGGCGTGAGCGCCATCTGTTGCGCTCGCTCTATCCTGGGTTGATCTGGAAAGACTCTCTCCGCATCGAGAGCTCAGCACGCCGTTTTCTCGAGGTTCCCCCGGACAAAGGCCTCCAGCCTTTGTCTTTCATGGGGGCGCCATTGTTGAGTGGAGGAATCGTCGTCGGTGTGATCCGCTGTTGCACTGCGACGCAAAGCCCTTTCTTCTATGGCGAGCAGGAAGTCCAACTCCTCGAGCTGGTTGCCGACCAGATCGGTCAAGCATGGAGCGGGTGGCTCAAGCAAAGGGAAATCGAGGAGGAGATTCGGACCTGGGAACGCCTCGCCGACAGTATGCGTGAGCTCAACCACTTCGTTGAGCAACAAGCGGGTATCAAAGCTCCTGACGAGACCCTGGTCTTTCACAAAGCCCTTGAGATAACGAACCAGGTCATTCCCGGAGCAGAGATTTCGGACGTCCGCCTTCTCGATGAACAGACCAAGGAGCTCTACTTCGAGGCCACCTGCGGAAAGGCCTGGCAGGAGGGGACACCTACGGAGATCGCATCTCGTCGTGGCCGGAGATTTCCTGTCACAGCCTATCCTCCGACCTCCGCCGGAGCCCAAGCCGTCCAAACGGGGCAGCTTTATCTCAACCCTGATACTTCGAGCCCGAAGTACTATTACTCAAAAACATTTCAATCCACCCGCCGCATCATCGTCGCCCCCATCAACGTCGCCGGCAAGATATTCGGCGTCCTTGACATCCGGGGTACGGGGAATCGTGAGTTCCCGCGCTATGCGACCAAGATCGCCGAGATCCTCTCTCAACAACTGGGCCTCTACCACTATCTCCTCAAGACGTTTGCCGAGCTCGAAACTTTTCAACGAAACCAGGCTCAGACCTTTGAGGACTTTACGCACCAGCTCAGATCTCCGATCCTGCAGGTTCATGCCCGCTCCCAGGCATGTCTCCGGCTCGCGCTGCCGGAGGCTCCAGCCACGGAGAGCCTGCGGACTCAGCTCCGCGCGGTCCGCGGACTGGCGGCTAAGGCAAAGACTGTGAGCCAATCGCTGAGTCTGTTTGCTGATCTTGCGGCCGGAAAGAAGCTTCGGCCCACCTTCACGAGGCTCTCCGCTGATTTCGTGAGAACCGTCATCGAGGCGGCCGACGACCAGCAATGCACTCTCGATCCGGACCGCCAACTTCACTTCCAAGTCGATCGGGAAGGATTTGAAGCGCTGCGGATCGTTGACGTTCTGGCTGAGATCAATCTCCTTTTGCAGGCTGTCAACAATCTTCTGGACAACGCGGCAAAGTACAGTTTTCCGAAAACAGTTGTCAAGATCTCGGCCGGCATTACGGCCTCCGGCCGGTTTCATATCACTGTGACAAACAACGGTCTTGATCTGGGAAAAGACCAAATCAAGAGGTGCCTCGAGCGCGGCTGGAGGAGTCAAAGAGCGAAAGAAGTTACGGGAGAAGGCTCCGGCATCGGCTTATGGATCGTGGATCACATCATGAAGGCTCATCAAGGAGAGGTATTGATCATCCCAACGACGGCGGAGCGATGGACAGAGACAAAGCTGCTCCTCCCGGCGGCCAATGTGAAGTGACGAGGAGACAATGATGCGCGTTCTGATCGTCGAGGATGACTACCTGCAGGCCGATTGGCTGGGGCAGATCCTTCGTGACCAACTTTCTGGCGTGGAGATCGAGCACATCCGAAGTGAGCAAAAATTCTATGATTGGCTGGAGAGCTTGAAGAGCAGCCCGCCTGACTTGGTCATACTCGATGTCATGCTGCGTTGGACCGATCCAGGCTCGGAAATTCCGGCTCCCGAAGAGGTGAGCAAGGGCGGTTACTACCGGGCCGGTCTGCGTTGCGAAAAACTGCTCCGCCAGAAAGAGGGCACGCGCTCGACCCCGGTCATTCTCTATACCGTGTTGGAGGCTTTGGACCTTGGTGCGGAGATTGATAAGATATCTGATAAGTCGAAATATCTAGGAAAAAGCTCCGATCCAAGCCCGCTTATCGATGTGGCCAGAAATCTGATGAAGCTTTGAGGCGGGGCTGCGGCTTGCTTTCCGGGCGACTTCTGATGTTGTCGTAGAACACGCGCTGTCTTATCGATCGAAATTTCTCTCGCTCCGGAGCATGGGCTCGGTCTTCGATTTCAGCCAGAAGGTCTGAGACTGCTCCGCGCAGAGCTCGTTCACTGTAAAGGGGGAACGTAATCCGGCGTTCCTCGACCTTTTCTGCCATCGCGTAGAGCCACGCCGGAATTTTTTCTGAGACAGAGCATTGCACGACACGGTCTTTGGCGAGGTACTTGACCCTTGAGGCCTCCTTGAGATACTCAGCCAGGGGCTGCCAAAGAAAGACCGTTTGTGCGTCGGCTTCGAGATCGCGAACAAAAAAGAGGCGCGGCAGACACTCCACGGCCCAGCCTGGAAAGTGGTGCTTGTCGGCCAGGGTCACGAAATCGAAATCCCATGTCGCCCGGTCCGGGAAGGTCTCCTTCACCCGCTGGATCAGCGCACGGAACTGAGGCCGGCGTTCGGGATTGTCCTCCAAGGGAGCAGCCATTCCGTGGAGAGCCTCCCCAATGGCTTTCATGGAGGGTTCGCCCCGTCTCGCCGGTGATTCCGGCATCCACAGAAGACCTTCGAAGCCGTCGAGGTCGTTCCCTTCGAGGAGCTGAGTGGGTCTGCCATGGAGCATGGCACGCCACTCATCCGCCAATCGGGAGTCGATCTGGTTGCTGGTCAGCGCCACGCTCAGGGTGTATCGAAGGTCCAGTCCCTCCCACTCGCCATGCAGCGTTCTGCGGCTCCACAGAGCCAGAAGGGGCTCCGCGAGCTCGTCCGGATGGGCGAGACCGGCACAGAGCATCAGCAGGTTATAGAGGAGGCGTTCTGGAGGGTCCCCGATCGACTGCGTATCCGGCTGCTGGTTGAGGAGGAAGGAAGCGCGCCGCGCGAGCTCGGATTCTAGAGTGAAGCGCTCGCCCCCGTCCGGCAAGACATTCAAGAGGCTGGTGTAGGGCTCTTCTTCTTGCGCGATACCGAGGATGCCATGTCCTTCAAGGGCACCGATCAGTTCCTCGACGGTCCAATCATCACGCTGGAGCCAGGCTGTGAGCTGCTTCTCTTCCCAGAGCTGGACCTCTTCCTCCGCCTCCATCACTTCCAGCTCCTTGTTTACCATAATGCGGGGCTCCTGTACGGTTCAATGCCACAGTGTACCGTAGTTGCTGTCAGATGCAGCGGCTCATCCACGTGGCGACTCTAGGTCCATAGACTGCCTGGAGCAGAGCGAGATGGTTGCTCCTCCTCTGGGCCAGCCAGCCGTGCCTTGGCTTTTCCGTCCGGCCGAGAAGGAAGCCGGCCTGCTCCCAGTGCCGCAAGGGGTGGGGTATCTGCTGGTGGACGAACTCAGGGAGTAATGAGTCAGCCGGCGGAGTCAGTCGTAGATCCACGGGGTGCCCATAAGCGACGTCTGGGGGAGATGGAAAGTGGTATTCGTTGAAGCCGGCGTCCAGGGTGGTGGGCCGCACAAGACCGCCCGTCTCGCGAATCGTGTATCTCAAGACGATCAGCCAACGTGCGCAACGCCGCCGATTGGGCAGGCCGAGGGCTGCGGCCCAACGCTCCGGCCCATCCGCCGCGAGGGTGTCGAAGCGCGACCAGAACGTGGCCCAGGTGGGTTGGTAAGCGCCCTGAGGCCTCAGGCGGCTGAGCTCGACAGCCTCCAAGGCCGCGGCAACGAAATCCCGTTGCTGGAGCTCGCCGGCACCCAGAAGCTTTGCATCGAGCCAGGCGAGCACGTCTACCTCGGGAGGTCTGCTGCGCAGGGGCGAGCGGCCGGTCCCCCGCGGGAAGTCACTGAAGGGCCGCAGCTTCTTGTGGCGGGCCACGAGAAAGACCGGGGTGAGGCCGTTGAGATCGAGCACCCGTGCCAGCCGGAGATCCAGGTTGATCGGGGCCGGCAGTCCGGTGCGGGCTGCCGGCGGCAGTTTCCTGCTGGAGGAAAAGTGTCTCCCGAGATCCGGAAACCGATTGACACCATTGGATCCGCGGTGCAGGAATGCTGGATTTCTCCTCCTCTGGATCTCTTTCTGGAGGTATCGGCTGATAGCGGCTTCGAGCCGTTTTTCGGGAGGGCCGGTCTCAGCGGCATAATACCGTAAGAGGACGGCTTCCCTCTCACGGGAGACTCGGTGATCGAAGCGGATGTTGCAGCTTATGGCACAGTAACGATCCGGCGGCGTCCTGGCCATCCAGGTGTCCAGAGCATCGTCAAACGGATGCCCCCCGCCGTTGCTTCTATCGAATACCCGATCCACCATTCCAGATCCTCATCCGGGATTGTGAGCCCACCCATGCGGAACCAGCGCTGCCAAAGCTTAGGAAAGAACCATATCAAGAGTGCGCTCGGAAAGGTAGAGCTCTCGGGAAGGGTCAGGAAGGGTCAAGAGCGCCGCCCGAGCCGCCTCTTCACCTGCCCCGCGGCGCGCAGGCCGCTGGCGAGGGCGCCTTCGACGGTGCCGTTGCGGCCTTCGGCGTCCAGGGCCTCGCCGGCGAGGAAGAGGGTGCCGCCGATCGGTTTCGCCAGGCCGCGGGCGGCATCGGCGCCGCCGACGAGGGCGTAGCTGTAGGCGCCGCGCGACCAGGGATCGGCGAGCCAGTCGTGGGTCCAGAAGGCTTCCGCCTGGGACTGGAGGCGGCGGTGGGGGAGGCCCAGGGTGTCCGCGAGGGCTCTCAGGGCGTGATCGGCGAGGGCGGCGGTGCCTTGGGCGAGGAGGGCGGCGGCGGGGGGGCCGCCGCTCCAGGCGACGGCGAGCGGCAGGCGGGCCGGATAGGCGGTCCACCAGACGGTGACGGCCGGGTCGGTGGTGTGGAGGAAACGGAGGCGCGAGAGGTCGCGGCCGGCCGGCAGGCCGGCGAGCTTCTCTTCCCACGGCGCTGTGCGGAACCAGAAGGCGATGTGGACGGCGGCTCCCATCGCCAGCAGGCCCAGGTCGCGCCGGGTGCGTAGAGGCAGCTCCGGACGGAAGCGGAGGCTTCCCGGCTCTCCGGCGGGCACCTGGAGGACGCCGAGGGGCGCGGTGACGACGGCGGCTCGCGCGGCGAGCTTGTAGGGCTCAGCTCCTTCCGGATGGACTTCGAGCTCGGCGCTTCCTTTCTCCCAGGAGATCGCGGCGACGGGGGAGCGCAGGCGGATGCCGCCCTGGAGCTCCCGCGCCAGCCACTGGATCACCCGGTCGTAGCCGCCCGCCACGCGGCCGGCTCGGCGTGCCGATGCGGTGGGCTCCTCGCAGCCGGCGGCGAGCGAGCGGAGGCTCATTCGCGCGAGATCGGCGGCGTGGAAGCCCTGGACGAAGCGGCGGGTCAGGGCGCGCCCGCGGGCGAGGGAGGGGCCGCCGGGCTTCCTGGCCAGCCAGTCTTCGAGCGAGAGGTCGGGGCCGTCTTCCAGGATGCGGGGTGGGACGCGGGAGAGGGTCTGGTCCACCAGCCGCCAATACTCCTTGGCGGGATGGAGACGGCCGCCTTTCCGTTCCCAGGCCTCTCCCGCGATGTCGAGCACGGTCTGTCCGGCCTCGCGCAGCAGGCGGGTGGTCTCCGGCGCCTCGCCGTGGACGAATTCGGCGCCGAGCTCGATGGGGACCGGCACCCGCGCGTCGCGGTGGGTCAGGACCCTGCCGCCGATGCGGTCGCGGGCTTCGAGGACGACGACGCCGAGCCCGGCCCGCCGCAACGCATCCGCCGCCGCCAATCCCGCGGCCCCCGCCCCCACCACCGCCACATCGGTCCTCTCCATTGTCTCCTCCTCGCCTTCAGGATATTTTGGGGCGATGCACGAGACGATCGTATCCCCCATGGCCGCCTGGGAGTCCTTCTACGTCATCGTCGGCTCCTCCGCCGCGGCGCTGACCGGTTTGCAGTTCGTGGTGATCGCCTTGGTGGCCGAGGGAGAGAAGAGGAGCAGCCGGCGGGAGATCGATGCGTTCGGCACGCCGACGGTAGTGCATTTTTGCGCCGTCCTGCTCCTCGCCGCGATTCTCACCGCGCCCTGGCAGGCGCTCGCCAATGTCACGCTCGCCCTCGGCGCGGCCGGCGCCGCGGGGGTCGTCTATGTGGCCATCGTCATCCGGCGCGCGCGGCGCCAGCAGGGCTATAAACCGGTCTTCGAGGACTGGCTGTGGCACGCCCTCCTGCCCTTTTCCGCCTATCTGGGGATCGTGGCGGCGGCTGTCCTCCTGCAGCGCGACCCCGCCCCGGCGCTCTTCGTGATCGGTGCCGCCGCTCTCCTGCTCCTGTTCATCGGGATTCACAACGCCTGGGACACGGTGACGTACATCGCGATCGACCGGGCACAGCCGAAGCAGCCCAAGAACCGGAATCGAAGCTGACGGCGGGCCGGCGTCCGGCCCTCCGGCCCCGCCGCGATTTGACCCGGCCCGCCGAGCGGCGTAGTCTCCGCTCAGTCCGATTCTCCTCATGCGATGGAATGATTCCGCCGGTCGCAGGACCGTGCGCTCCGCGGCCTTCTCTGCCTTGCTCCTCACGGTGGCATCCGCCGCTTTCGCCCTCGATCCGCAGTCGCCGCTGTCGCATTATCGCTTCGATCTCTGGCAGGCAGAGCAGGGCTTGCCCGAGAACACCGTCGAGGCGATCACGCAGACCCGCGACGGTTATCTCTGGGTAGGCACGCAGGAAGGGCTCGCCCGTTTCGACGGCGTCCGCTTCCTCACCTTCAGCCGGCGCACGGCGCCGGGGCTCCTCAGCGACATCATCGCCTCGCTCCTTCCCGATCCCGCCGGCGGCCTCTGGCTCGGCGCGGCCGGAGGCGGCCTCCTCCATGACAGAGACGGCGTTTTCTCTCCACCCCCGGGGGTCTCCGCGGCGATGATGGAGCACTTGCGTCATGTCTTTCCGGATCGCGACGGCAGCCTGTGGATCGCCGCCGACACCAGCGGGCTCGCCCACTTCGCGGCTGGCAAGCTCACCCCCTACGCCACCGGCCAGGGGCTCCTGGAGGACCGCGTCACGGCCTTCTGCCGGGACCGCGACGGCAGCTTGTGGATCGGTACGTTCGATCGCGGGCTGCTGCACGTGACGGACGGGAAGGTGTCGAGCCTGGCGGTGAAAGACGGTCTGCCGGACGATCAGGTGACGGCGCTCTGGCCGGACCGCGACGGGGATCTCTGGATCGGCACGCCGCGCGGGCTGAGCCGGCTGCGCCAGGGCAAGCTCGCCCTCTACGCGGAGAAGGACGGCCTGCCGGATGACAGCGTCCTCGCTCTCCTGCGGGACCGCCGGGGGAAGCTGTGGGTGGGCACCCAGAGGGGCTTGAGCCGGCTCGACGACGACGGCCGTTTCACCACCCTGCCGCGCGAGGAGGGGCCGAACCCCGCCGTGCGCTCTCTCTTCGAGGATGCCGAGGGCAACCTCTGGATCGGCACCTCGGGGGGAGGCCTCGGCCGTCTCAAGGACGTGCCGTTCATCTCCCTTTCCCACCAGGACGGGCTCTCCAACGATCTGGCCTGGTCGATCCTGGAGGACCGCAAGGGGTCGCTGTGGATCGGCACGGACGACGGCCTCAACCGCCTCGACGGCGGTTTCCGGATCAAGACGTTCTCGGCCCGCGACGGGCTGGCGAGCCCGGTCGTGCGCTCGATCGCCGAGGACCCGGACGGAGCGCTCTGGTTCGGCACCTTGAAGGGCCTGCACCGCTTCGCCGCGGGCCGGTTCACCTGGTTCCAGGGCAATGGAGCGCCGAAAGCCGCCGTCTACTCGATCCTCCCCGATCACGGGGGGCTGTGGATCGGGACGCTCGGCGGTCTCTACCGCTATGAGCAGGGCCGCTTCACCTCCTACAAGCGGCAGGACGGGCTGCCGGAGGAGAGTGTTTTCGCTCTGCTGGCCGATCCGGACGGCAGCCTGTGGATCGGCACCCGCAGAGGTATCTCCCGCCTGCGCGGCGCGCACATCGAGCCCGGCCCCGCCGGCGGCCCGACGGACAACGTCTTCCTCTTCCACAGAGACCGCGCCGGGACCTTGTGGATCGGCACCCGCTCGGGGCTCTACCGCTACCGCGACGGCGTCTTCCGCGCCTTCACCACCCGCGACGGGCTGTTCGACGACCGGGTCTTCTCGCTTCTGGAGGACGACCACGGGAATTTCTGGATGACCAGCAATCACGGGGTCTCCCGCATCCGCAAGGCGGATCTGGACGCCTACGCGGAGGGGAAGATCCGCTCCATCCCCACGGCCTCCTACGGAGTCACCGACGGGATGAAGAGCGCCGAGTGCAACGGTGCCAGCAATCCGCCGGCCTGGCGGAGCCGCGACGGCAGGTTCTGGTTCCCGACCTTGCGCGGGGTCGTCGCGGTGCAGCCGGATCATCTGCCACCCGCCGGCCCGATGCCGCCGGTCCTCATCGAGGATCTGATCGCCGGCCGCGAGCCCGTGCCGCTGTCCGGGCCGATCGAGCTGCCGCCGGAGCGCAACAACTTCGAGATCCACTACACCGCGCCGAGCCTCACGGCGCCGGAGAAGCTGCGCTTCCGCTACCAGCTCGTGGGGTTCGACCGCGGCTGGATCGATGCCGGCGCGCGGCGGACGGCCTATTACACCAACCTGCGCCCGGGCAGCTACACCTTCCGCGTCGTCGCCGGCCGCGGCGACGGCACGTGGAGCCCGGCGCTGACCAGCCTGTCGCTCCGCCTCGCGCCTCATTTCTGGCAGACGAGCTGGTTCGCCCTCCTCTGCCTCGCTCTCCTCACGGCCGGCGGGATCGGCGCTTACCGCTTGCGCGTCCAGCGCGTCCGCCGGCACGAGCGGGAGCTGATCGCGCAGGTGGAGGCGCGGACACGGGACCTGCAGGCCGAGCGCGACCGCGCCGAGGAGGCGCGGCAGGAGGCCGAGCGGGCGGACCGCGCCAAGAGCGAGTTCCTGGCCAACATGAGCCACGAGATCCGCACACCGATGAACGCCGTCATCGGCATGACCAGTGTCCTCCTCGGCACGCCGCTCACCACGGCGCAGCGCGAGCACGTCGACACCATCCGCAGCAGCGGCGAGTCTCTCCTCGGCCTCCTCAACGACATCCTCGATCTCTCGAAGGTCGAGGCCGGAGCGCTCGATCTCGAGGCGGTGCCGTTCGACGTGCGCGCCTGCGTCGACGACGCGCTGCAGCTCCTCACCCCCGAGGCGTCGCGCAAAGGGCTGGTCCTCTACGACCTCGTCGATCCCGGGGTGCCGCCGGTGGTGGTGAGCGACGCCAGCCGGCTGCGCCAGATCCTGGTGAACCTTCTCGGCAACGCGGTCAAGTTCACCGCCCGCGGCGAGGTGGAGCTGGCCGTCTCGGCCACCCCCCTGGCCGCCGAGGACGGGCTCTGGGAGCTGCGCTTCGCGGTCAGCGACACCGGGATCGGCATCGCGCCGCAGCGCATGGAGCGCCTGTTCAAGGCCTTCAGCCAGGCCGATTCCTCGACCACGCGCCTGTACGGCGGCACCGGCCTGGGGCTCGCCATCAGCCGCCGCCTCGCGGAGGGTCTCGGCGGCCGGATGTGGGCGGAGAGCGAGGAGGGGAGGGGAGCCGTCTTCCATTTCACCGTGCGCTGCCGGGCCTCCGGCGAGCCGCTGCCGGCGTCCGCCGCCGTCCGTTCCTCGCCGCGCGCGCAGATGCCCGCCAAGTCGCTGCCGCTGCGCATCCTGGTCGCCGAGGACAACTCGGTCAACCAGAAGGTGGCTCTCCTCATGCTGGAGCAGATGGGCTACTCCGCCGACGTGGCGGGCAACGGCCGCGAGGTCCTGGACGCCCTGCAACGCCAGCAGTACGACCTGGTGCTGATGGACATCCAGATGCCGCGCATGGACGGCCTGGAAGCGACGCGCCGCATCGTCCGCGAGTGGCCGCGCGAGGCGCGCCCGCGCATCATCGCGATGACCGCGAACGCCCTGCGCAGCGATCGCGAAGCCTGTCTGGCGGCGGGGATGGACGACTACCTGAGCAAGCCGATCCTCTTCGAGGACCTGCGCGCCGCCATCCTGCGCATCGACAGCCCGCAGCCTGCCGCCCGGCCGGCGGCGGAGACCGTGGGGCCACCGTCCCTCGATCCCTCCTACCTGGAACGCCTGCGCCAGCTCGAGGAAGTCGCCGGGCGCGCGGTGGTGCGCCCGTTCATCGACGACTTCCTCCTCGAAGCGCCGCGCCGTGTCGCCGCCATCCACCGCGCCCTGCTGGACGGCGACGGCGACGCCCTCGTCTTCACCGCCCACTCTCTCAAGGGGACCAGTGCGCAGCTCGGCGCGGTCCGCCTGGCCGCCCTCTGCCAGGATCTCGAAGCCTTCGGCCGCAGCGAAGGCTCCGGCTCCCCCAAGCTCGCCGCCGCCCTGGCCGCCCTGGAGGCCGAGCTCGGACGCGTGGCGCCGGCGCTGCGCGCGCAGGCGTGAAGACGGCCGCCGAGTGTTCCGTGATCGTTCGCCGAACGCCCCTCCTCACTCCCGGGCCCTCTGTCCCTGCTCGCGCGCGATCCATCTTCGTTGCCGCCTCTTCTGTCCGCCGCAGGAGCCGTCCCTTCCTCTTTCCCGGCTTTCCGTGAACGATTCCGGGCTTTCCGGCCCGAGATCCCGGTCAACCGGCTCCGTTGCCGGGTCATCCGTCTGCGTTCCCCGAGGATCGGGACCTCGAAAAACAGTGCCGGCTCGGCCTCCCGGTCATCGGGCAATGGAGCCGGAAGACCCGGCAACAGAGCCGCTGCCTCGGTGAACGTTGCCCGATCGCCGGGCAACGTTGCCCGGTTCCCCTTGAGGCGGCCGCAACGTCCGGCTCTCTTCACCGATCATCGGGAAACGGGTACGAGACTTCGGGAATCGTTAACGGAAGGCCCGGGAACGGAGCCGGATGATCGGGAATTCGAGGCGGATGGCCGTTGGGAGATGGCAAACGCCGGGCGGCGTTGTAGGGTAGTAGGGAAGAGGAATCGGATTTCAAAGAGCGACCAGAGGAGCTTGGAGACTGTAGCACGGAGTGGGTGCCGGGCGAAGCCCGGAAATCTGAAGCGTCCCGCAAAGTCTATGAAAGCACGATTCCCTCAGATTACCTCGTGGTCCCTCGCCCGTAACAGGTCAATCAACTCCTGGTATGAGGGGCCTCCGTGCGCCATGTACTTCTCGATGAGCTCAAGGAGGAGTTTCTCCTGGGCACCTTCGTTGATCAAGCGCTTTAAGACAGTATGCATCTGAGGCAAATCCCAGACAGCAATTTTTTCGCAGCGTTTCAGCACGACCAGAAGGAGGCGGGCAATGAGATTAGGGTCGCTCTCTGCCAATTCGTCCTTCTGCAGCCTCCAGAACAGGCGATCGGTCGAAGCACCTTCGCCTGGCAAAGCCTCCAGGCAGTCCACTAGCTCAGCGAGTTGTTGAGGCAAATGAACAGCCCAGCGCACATAACCTACAAATTCCTTGCTCTTCGGGGGCGGTGGGAATTGCGTGCGGTGCTCAAGGTAGCGCTTTAACCAATCGCGCCAGATCTCCGTCTTCTGCTCGGGCCGGAGGGGTTTGAGGATCTCATTAAGTTTCCAGGCAAAATGCATGCGGTCGTCATCATTTGCCTTGGCGAGGAAGGCTTGAAACCAGACCTTATCGAGAGGATCATCGGGTAATGAGAATGCAGCTTGAGCCACAAACTTTCCATAATAGTTCCTCTCGCCACCAAGCTCCTCAAGATGAGCGGCGAGCTTCACCGCGCTCGGCGTGAGCTCCTCGAGCAGCCCTTCTGTCAGATAGGCTCGCCCGAAGTCTGCGTCCGTGAGCACCAGATTCTCGGCCACCCGATTCAGGGCGCCATGGAGATGAACCAGGCCGGTGAACGACGAGCCGACTGGCAGGGCCGGGGATGTGTAGATCTCTATTCCAGCAAGCTCAGTATGCGCCTGGATCGCTTCCTCGAAGTGGAGGTCGAAGTTGGTTGTAACGATCCGCACCGCAGCGGCAGAGCCGAACAGCGTGAGCAGATTCTCGTGAAGAGAGTTGAAGCGGGAATCAGGCCGAGCGAGGCGTTCCGCAGCCAGCCGATGTACTGGAACCTTATCCTCCTTGGCCCGTCCCAGCACGCGGTCCATCTGACCCTCTTCGTCCCGCAAGAGAGTCCGCCCAATGAGACCTTCGACCAAGCCTCGAAAGCTCGGCAGGCTCGCCGGTGCTGGCATCGAAACCCCGGCCCCGGCGAAAATCACGAGTCGCTGCTCCTCAAGTGCCGTCAGCACTTCATCCGGAAGATCCAACGGGCCAATCTGCATACTCCGATTCTTGTCTCCGTGCGCGCCTACTCGAAAGGGTTGAGAGTCTTGCCCCCCAGAGGTGCGAAGTCGCGGACGTTCCGGGTCACAACCACCAGATGATGGGTGACCGCAGTGGCGGCGATGAGGGCGTCGGCCAGAAGGTCGTCGGAGCGCCGGTGCATCAGCTTCGCCCAGACGCGGAAGGTTCGATCGTCCACCGGCAGGACGTTCCAGGTTTGTGCCACCTGGTCGATCCACGCCTCGATCTGGGAGGCCTTTTCCGGGTCCTGCTCGCGGGTGATCTCGACCCCGGCCTGAAGCTCGCCGAGGGTGACGGCAGACAGGTGAAGATCGTGGTCTGCGACTTCTTGAAGCCAGGCGACCACCACTCCGTGAGGCCGGGATCGTCTCAGCTCCGAGATGACGTTGGTGTCGAGAAGATACATGAGCTCCTACTCGAGCGCCGTCGGCGCTTGCCGGCGCCACCGCCGGCGCGGGGGAACTGGAATCTCGGCTCGCGGCGCCTCCGCGAGGAGCAGCTCCTTGAGCGTCGGCCGCGCTGAGCTCCGGAGCCGGCGCCACTCCTCGAAAGGGACCAGAACAGCAGCCTCTACGTCTGATAGAGGCTGGGGAGAAGGGCGGCGAGCTCCGAGAGCCTGCTCAGATCTTTTTGTTGGAAGGGTTGAGAAACCGTACGATAGAGAGCGAGGGCTCTCCCGCTCATCCAGCGGTGTTACGAGAGAGCTCTGCCAGCCGTTCGCGGCCTCTTGCCTTGATGTCTGACGCCAGAGACTCTGCGTCGCCGGTGTCGTACTCGTCATACTCGCCGCTCTCTAGAGCCTCGAGACCGGCACGGACATCCCGGCGCAGTGCTTCGAGGCTGCGCTCGCGAAACGCAATCTGCTCTTGGAAGAGGCGAAGAGCGTCGCGCACGACCTCTCCCGGGCTTGGATACTGGCCGCTCGCGACCTGCTCGGCGATGAGCTTTTCGAGATCAGGGCTCAGGGTGACTTCCATCACTCGATTCTACGCCCGGCAGCGCTGACACGCCAAGAGCATCGGCCGTCGCCCTCCGGACCACCCACGCGGTAGAATGCCCCCATGACCACCACGCCCACCGCCCGCCCCAGCCTCGAAGCACTCACCACCGCCGCCCAGTCCCACACGGTCCGCTCCCCGCGCGGGACCGAGATCTCCTGCCGCGGCTGGCTTCAGGAGGCCGCGCTGCGGATGCTGATGAACAATCTCGATCCAGAGGTGGCGGAACGGCCTCAGGATCTGGTGGTGTATGGCGGATCGGGGAAGGCGGCTCGCAACTGGGAGTGCTTCGAGGCGATCGTGGCGACTTTGAAGCGGTTGGGGAACGACGAGACGCTGCTCGTGCAGTCCGGCAAGCCTGTGGCGGTGTTCAAGACGCATGCGGATGCGCCGCGGGTGCTGATTGCGAACTCTCTGCTGGTGCCGCACTGGGCGACGGCGGACGAGTTCCGGCGGCTCGAAGGGCTCGGGTTGACGATGTATGGGCAGATGACGGCGGGGTCCTGGATCTACATCGGGACGCAGGGGATTCTCCAGGGGACGTACGAGACTCTGGCCGAGTGCGCGCGGCAGCGGTTCGGCGGCTCTCTGGCGGGGCGGCTGACGGTGACGGCGGGGCTCGGCGGGATGGGTGGCGCGCAGCCTCTGGCGGTGACGATGAACGAGGGGGTGTGCCTGATCGCGGAGGTCGACCGGACGCGGATCGAGCGGCGGCTGCAGACGCGGTATCTGGATACGGTGGTGGAGGGGATTCCGGCGGCGGTGGAGAAGGCGCTGGCGGCGTGCGAGCGGCGGGAGGCGATTTCGATCGGCGTCGAGGCCAATGCGGTCGATCTGCTGGAGTATCTGATCGCCCGGGGGATCACTCCCGACGCGCTGACCGACCAGACGTCCGCCCACGATGCCTTGCAGGGCTATGTGCCGCACGGCCTGGCGTTCGACGCGGCGGTGCGGCTGCGGGAGGACGATCCGCAGGCCTATATCGCCCGGTCCATGGAGTCGATGGCGGCGCACGTGCGGGCCATGCTGACGCTTCAGGAGCGCGGCGCGGTGACGTTCGACTACGGCAACAATTTGCGCGGCCAGGCCCTGGTGGCGGGAGTGGAGGAGGCGTTCGAGATCGGCGGCTTCGTGCCGCTGTTCATCCGGCCTCTGTTCTGTGAAGGGAAGGGACCCTTCCGCTGGGCGGTGCTCTCCGGCGATCCGGAGGATCTGGCGGTCACCGACGAGGCGATCCTCGCCTTGTTCCCCGAGGATGAGGCGCTGGCGCGATGGATTCGCCTGGCTCGCGAGCGGGTGGCGTTCCAGGGGCTGCCGGCGCGTATCTGCTGGCTCGGCTATGGCGAACGCGCGAAGGCGGGGAAGGTGTTCAACGAGCTGGTCGCGTCGGGGAAGGTCAAGGCGCCGATCGTGATTGGCCGCGACCATCTCGACTGCGGCTCCGTGGCTTCGCCCAACCGCGAGACGGAAGGGATGCGCGACGGCTCGGACGCCATCGCCGACTGGCCGATCCTCAATGCCCTGCTGAGCGCGGTCAACGGCGCCACGTGGGTCTCGGTCCATCACGGCGGCGGCGTCGGGATCGGCTACTCGCTGCACGCCGGCATGGTCGTCGTCGCCGACGGCACTCCGGAGGCCGCCGTGCGCCTGGAGCGGGTGCTCACCGGCGATCCGGGGATGGGCGTGGTGCGCCATGCCGACGCCGGCTATCCGGAAGCCGTCGACTTCGGCCACCGGCACGGCGTCGACCTTCCGATGCTGCCGATGAAATAGGCCCCCCAGGCTTTGCGCTCCGACCTCGCTCGTCTCTTCCTCCTCGGCGTCACGCTGGGCGCTCCGTTCCTGCCGGTGCCGTGGTCGGCCCTGCTCCTTCTCGCCCTCCTGCTGATCTCTCTCGCCCGCCGGCCGCCGCGCCGCGAGGCGGTGATCATCGGCGTCTCGCTGTCCATCGCCATCCTGGCTCTCGCGGTGACCTGGGAGGCCGAGCTGCGGCGCTCGTCGTCGGAGGCGGAGTGGGTGGAGACGGCCGGCCGGCAATACGCCCGGCTCTGGGACGATCTGGGCACCGACGCCGCGGCGGGAGCGCAGGCGCTGGGCAAGCCGCCCGGCGACATGCGCACCCGCCTGGAGGCTTTCGGCAGTCTGAGCCGGATCGAGTCGGAGAGCGCGCGCGGGCGCGGACGCCGCTCTCTCCTCCTTCTCGATCCCGACGGCGCCGCGGTGGCGTGGGCCGGCGAGGGGCTGCTCCACGAGGTCGATCCCGAGCGCGTGCCGCGTTCCGGCCTGTCCTACCAGGCGAGCTTCGGCGCCGTGACTCTCTTTTCCGTCCAGCCGCTCCCCTCGGAGAGCCAGGTTCGGCGGCCGTGGCGGGTGGTCGCCGGTGCCAGCTTTCCCACCGACACCCTGCCGTTCCCGGCGATCCCGCGCCGGCTGCGCTGGTCGGTGGTCGACAGCCCGGCCGAGGTCCTCCCGGACGTCACGGCGGTGCCGCTGAAGGGCGCGCCGACGCTGGTGGTGAGCCATCCGGGGCCGGCCGAGCCGGCCGGGCGGCCCTGGGCGCTGCACCTGGCGTGGGCCGGGATCGCCTTCGCGTTCATCGCGCTGGCGGTGATGCGCGGTGTCGGGCTCGTGCTGCCCCGGGAAGCTCTGGAGTCGAAGGCCGAGCGCGAGCCCGAGCGGGGATCTGAGCGGCGGCGCTGGGTGGCGCTGCTCTTCCTCTCCGGCGTTTTCGCGGTCGGCATGGCGGCTGCGCTGCCGCCCGCGCTGCTCGCCCTCCTCGGCGCCGGAGTGGGTCTCGCCGCGGCTGGGCTTGCTGGCACGATGGGCGAGCAGAGAGCTTCTCAAGACGGACCTTCACCCACTAACTTTGGCCGGGCGGAGGTTTCCTCCCCCCTGGGCGGGGGAGGGTTGGAGCAGGGGGGAGGAAAAGGCGCGGTACCCGAGAAATTAACGCCTTGGGGGCCAGGGAGTGAGGGTCCAACCCACTGGTGGTGGACGGCGCTCTTCGGCGGGCTCGCCGCCGTCCTTCTCTGCGCCGCGGCGTGGTTTCTCCAGGGGCAGGGTCCGCCGCTCGATCTCTCCGCCGGCATCCTCGCCGACCCCGAGCCGTTCAGCGTCCGCTTCGCCTTCGCGGCGGCGGCTTTCGGTCTCCTCTGCCTCAGCGGCAGGCGCCGCGGCGCGGAGACGCCGCCGGGCGACCGCTGGGCGTGGGGCGCCGTCCTGGCCCTCCTCGCCGGCGCGGCTCTCGCCGACTACCCGGCGGCGGCCGTGGCGCTGCTGGCCGCCGGGGCCGGCGCGGGCGCGGTCTATGCCGACCGGCGGCGCCTGGGCCACATCATGTCGCTGGCCGCGGTCGCCCTCATGGCGGTCCTCCTGGCCTCCGGCGGCTCCGAGGTCGCCTACCGGCTGCGCCTGCGGAGCTGGTCGGCGCGCGATCTGCTCACCCAGCTCGTGCCGCCTTCGGCAAAGCAGAACGCGGCGGTGCAGGAGGAGCTGCGCCTCTATCTCGAGAAGAGCGATCTCCAGCAGGTCGCGCCGCGGCCGCCCGCCGGCCTCAATCGCCAGGATCTCGCCTTCACCCTCTGGCGCGGCTCTCCGCTCTCCCGTCTCCACGCCCTGTCGGCGCTCGTCGTCGTGCCGCGGGAAGGAGTGGCCTCCTCCTTCTCGTTCGGCCTGCCCACGGTGCGCTCCGGCCGGCTCGACTGGAGCCCGGAGCGCTGGGAAGACCTCACCCTGCCGATGTGGGGGAACACCCTGATCACCGGCGAGACCGAGATCCGCTTCGCCGGCCAGCCTTGGGGGACGGCGCGCTACTGGCTCATGCCCCGCCCCGGCTTCCAGCTCGGCGACAGCCGCCGCCTGGAGGACGTCGAGATCGGGCTCCTGCGCGGCGGTCCGGACTCCGGGCCATTCGAAGAGGAGCAGGGGCCGCTGCTCTATGCCCTCTACGCGCCGGACGGCCGCGCCGCCATCTCGCCCTGGGAAGAGGCGCCGCCCCTGCCGCGCGCGCTCCGCCTGCCCCCTGGCCGGCGCCAGGCCTCCGGAGTGATGGACACGCCGTCGGGGCGGGCCTACACCTACGTCCATGCCATGGCGGAAGGGTGGGAGGTCGTCTATGTGCCGGTGGAGAAGCCGCTCGACGCGCTGGAGCGGGTGGCCAACGCCAGCCTGGGCGTCCTCCTCCTCCTCGCCCTCTGCGCGCCGCCGGTGCTCCTCCTCGCCCTGCCGCGCGCCGCCTTCCGCGACGTCCTCTGGCGCGCCGTGCGCTCGTACTCGAAGCGCCTGATCATCGTCTATACCGTGCTTCTCCTCGTGCCCCTCCTGCTCTTGAACGCCGTGCTCGTGCGCTCCATGGAAGACCGTCTGCGCCGCCAGCAGCGCAACGCGGGCGAAGCGGCCCTCATCGCCGCGCAGAAGATCCTGGGCGAAAAGCTGCTCAACCTGCCGCCGGGCTTCGGGGTGGACACCGGCCTCGGCGACCGCCTGCTGAGCGATCTCTCCGAGATCGTCCGCCACGAGATGAACCTCTATTACGGCAGCGGCATCTACGCCTCCAGCAAGCACGAGCTGTTCGCCGCCGGCCTGCTGCCCAACCGCATCCCCGGCGAGGTCTACTCGCGTCTCTCGCTCCTCGGCTACGGCCTCTCCTCGCGCACCAACCGGGTGGGCGACGCGGCCTATCTGGAGATCTACGCGCCGCTACGCCTGCCCGGCGTCGCCGCCGGCGAGGACCGCCTCTTCCTCTCCATGCCGCTCCTGGCGCAGCAGGAAGAGGTCTCGCGCGAGCTCGCCCGCCTGCGCCGGCACGGCCTGCTGATCACGCTGAGCCTGTTCCTTCTTCTGGTAGCCGTGGGCACCCGGCTGGCGCGCAATTTCACCCGCCCCATCACCGAGCTCGTCGCCGGCACCCGCCGCATCGCCGCCGGCGCGACGTCGCTCGAAATGTCCCCCACCGAGCTGGAGCTCGCCGCCCTCGTCGAAGCCGTGGACGACATGGCCGGCCGCATCGCGAGAGGGCGCGAGCAGCTCCTGCGCGAGAAGCAGGTCGTCGAAAGGATGGTGGAGAACATCACCTCGGGGGTGATCTCCCTGGACCGTGACGGCCGGGTGCTGATGCACAACCGCGTGGCCGCCGAGCTGCTCGGAGCGCGGGTGGGAGAGAGCCTGGAGGGCGCCGTGACGGAGCAGGAGCATCTGGCGCCGGTGACCGCCTTCCTGAAGACCATCGAGCCTCGGCACGAAGGGGAGCGCAGCGAGATGGCGCGCGGAGATATGGAACGAACGACCGTCCGCCTCGCCGACCCGGACGGCACCGACCGCGAGTGGTCGCTCATCTGGGTGCCGCTCCCCGGAGCCGGGGAGCCGGCGGCGCTCCTGGTCGTCGAGGACGCCACCGAGGTCCTGCGCAACCAGCGCCTGCTCGCCTGGGCGGAGATGGCCCGCATCATCGCCCACGAGATCAAGAATCCGCTGACCCCCATCCGCCTCTCCGCCGAGCACATGCGGGAGGTCTGGAGGCGCGATCCCGAGCACTTCGACAAGGTTTTCGAGCGCTGCACCGTGAACATCCTCACCCAGGTCGAAGAGCTGCGCTCCATCGCCTCCGAGTTCTCCACCTACAGCGCCATCCTGCAGATCGATCCCAAGCCCGGAGACCTCACCGCCGCCATCGCCGACCTCGCCGAAGGCTACCGCGCCGCCCCGCCGCCCGGAGTCCGCGTCGGCCTGGAGACCGACGGCCCCATCCCCGCCCGCTTCGACGCCAAGCTCCTCGGCCGCGCCGTCCGCAACCTCCTGGAAAACGCCCTCCGCGCCGCCGCGGCCCATGCGGGCGGACATGGCGAGGTCCTCGTCCGCGTCGTCAAAGACAATGGCCACGCCCGCATCTCCGTCACCGACAACGGTCCCGGCGTCCGCCCCGAGAACCTGCCGCGGATCTTCGATCCCTACTTCTCGACCCACGACACCGGCACCGGATTGGGCTTGCCGATCGCACGCAGAGTGGTGGAGGAGCACGGAGGGCACATCACGGCGCGCAACCGGGCGGAGGGGGGGCTGGAGGTGGTGATTACGTTGCCGGTGTGAGGGGGTGTTTTGGCGGTCTGCTGCCGCCCCTCCGGGGCTGATTCCGTTGGGGAATCGCCAAAGACAAACCACAAACCGATCCAACCTCGGAGGCTCGTGAAGCTACTCGAAAAGCACCGCATCGGCTTTGACGAGAAATATCTGCTGGGCTGACAGGCCAGCCCCGGCGCTCCCCCAGCCATCTCAGCCCCGGAGGGGCGACAGCATATCTGAACCTTGCCCTGGTCGATTTCCTCGGCTCGACGCCGGGCCTCTTCGGTCCAAAGCTGCCTTACCTCTTGTTCTGGAAGCTGATCCAGGCTTTCGAGAAGGACTTGCGCGAGGTGCGCTCGATCCTGCAAGGGTAGAGGCAAGAGAGTCCGTTCAAGATCTGGCGTAAGCATGCCCGTCGTACCACTGCGGGCGAGTGTGAGTGCGCCGTGGGCGCCCCCCGCGCCATTTGTTAGAATGAAAGCCACATGCCCTGCAAAAACCATCCACTCGTGGAAGACCCGCTGCTGCGGTGTACGCGCTGCGGCGACCCGTTCTGCCCCGACTGCATCGTGCAGATCGGCGGCTACCCCTACTGCGCCGTGTGCAAGGACGAGGCGATGCGCGATCTGCGCTCCGGCCTCGCCGCGCACCAGCCGCGGGCCTTGCAAATGGCGACCGTCGGACGGCGTTTCCTGTCCCTCATGGTGGATCAGCTCATCCTGATGCTCCCGGCGGTCGGCCTCCTGCTCGCCATCGCCATTCCGAGCGGGTTGTTCAAGGGTGGAGGGGGGACCGAATCCTCGCTGGCCTTGATGTTCCAGGGACTGCTCTCCTTCGCCTGGATCGGCCTCGGCATCGTCTACGAAGGCACCATGCTCGCCAGCAGCGGCCAGACGCTGGGCAAGAAGCTCCTCAAGATCAAGGTGGTGACCCCCGAGGGGAACGACATCACCAAAGGCCAGGCGTGGACGCGGGCCGTGGTGCGCCAGGTGATGGGCTTCGTCCCCTGCCTCGGCCTCGTCGACTATCTCGTGGCCTTCGGCCAGGAGCGCACCTGCATCCACGACCAGGCGGCCCGCACCCGGGTGGTGGACTGGAATGTCTGAGCGGACGTCCGGTGAGGGGCTCCGGCTCGGATGAGCGGCGCCCGCTACTCCGGGCCGGCCTGTCCGCGCTGCGCCAATCCGGTGGATCTCACCCTCCTGGAAGCGGGAGAGCAGATCTGCCCGCGCTGCCTGGATCCCTATCTCGCCACGCCGTTCGCGCCGCCGGAGCCGCGCCGCCTTGCTGTCGAGCAACTGATCGAGATGGGAGCGGCGGGGCCGGGGGGCGCGATCCCTTGCGCGCGCCATGCCGGCAACGCCGCGGTGGCCAACTGCTCGCGCTGCGGCGTCTTCATGTGCTCCCTCTGCCGCCTCGCCATCGACGGGCAGGAGCTCTGCCCGGGCTGCTTCGACCGCCTGTCGAGCGAAGGCGTGCTGTCGTCCGCCCGCCAGCGCGTCCGCGACTATCGCGGAATCTCTCTCGGCCTCGGCCTGCTGGGCTCTCTGTTCTGCGTCTTCGGCCTGCTCACCGGCCCCCTCACCCTCTATACGGTCTACCGCGGCGTGCAGCAGAAGCGGCGGATGAACGAATCGGGCGGCGCGCTGTCGCTGGCCGTCGCCGCCGTCCTGGGGGTGTTGCAGACCGGCATGAGCGTCACCTTCCTCGTGGCGGTCATCCAGGCATGACCCGGCCGCCGCGCCGCGTCCTCCTGGGCGCCGAGAACGGCATCGCCGACCGCTGCCGCGTCTACCGCACCCCGGAGGCGCTGGAGGTCGATCTCATCGATCACTACGACATCCAGCGCCGCCGCGTCTTCTTCGACGAGGTGCAGCTCGTCACCCTGCACTCCCGCCGCGGCGTGTGGAGAGCCTCTCTCGGCTTCGTCTTCCTGGCCCTGGGCTCGGGTCTCGCGGGAATGAGCATGGAAAGCGACCCTGCGTCGCAAAATTTCCTGTTCGGCACGGCATTCGGGCTCGTCTCGATGGCCGTGATGGCGGCGTTCGCTCAGGCGTGGGTCGTCACCGTCTTCGGCCGGCGCACCCGGGCGCGGATGAGCTTCAGCTTCCGGCCCTCCCGGGCGCGCCGCGTCTACGCCGAGATCTGCCAGGCCGCGGCTACGGCGCAGGCCGCGGTCTCTGCCGGCGAGCCAACAACCCCGCCAGCCCCGCCAGAGCCGCTGCCAGCCCCGCCAGAGCCAGACAGCCCGCCGTGATCTCCGGCCAGGCCGAGACCTCCAGCACCACCCGGTGCCGGCCGGCGGGGACCTGGACGCCGAGCAGATTCAGGTTGACCGGCAGCGTGGCGAGGCTCCGGCCGCTCTCCTCGCGCGCCACGAACAGCGGCTGCCAGGCACGGCGGACCACCGCGACGCCGCCGTTCCCCGTGGTCTCGATCTCGATGCGGTCCGGCGCGGCGGAGAGGAGCCGCACGCTCCCTGCCGGATCCTGGGGAAGATGGAGCCTGGAGGTCTCCGCGGCGACGTCTGAAACCGGATCGGGATGGAGAGCAGTGGCGGGCAGCAGCCGGCGCGGCCACCAGGCGGCGGGCGCCGGAGCGGCGACGGCGTAGAGGCGGGTCTCGACGCCCCAGCGCTCGGCGCGGTCGAGGAGGCGGAGGCCCGGGACGCCGGGGTCCTCCGTCTCACCGTGGACGACGATCGCCTGCAAACCCACCGAGCGGAACCAGCGCACCCGCTGCTCCCAAGCGAGCGCCGGCAGCGCGTCGAGCATCGGCTTGAAGAGGAGCGTGTGCATCCCTTCGAGATCGGGAGCGAGCGGATAGGTGAGCCCGTGCAGCACCCCCGGCGCCGCGCTCAGGTCCTCGGCCTTGAAGCGCTCGACGACGGTGCGCGGCCCGTCCGGCAGGCGGTAGGGCGGGTCGGGAGCCCACGGCGGCACCGCCAGGCTCACGTCGAGCACCGCCGTGCCCGCTCCCAGGCGGCGCGTCCAGGCCCCGGGCGAGCGGTAGGGAGCCGTCTCGTCCGTGGTCGCCAGCGGATAGAGCTGGAGCAGGGCCGCGAGCTGCAGCCCGGTGAGGAGCGCCGCCTGCCAAGGCCTGGGCACGCGCGGCCGGATGGCGGCCAGGGCGAGGAGCAGCATCGCGCCGGCGAGGGCCAGGGCGAGGCGCCAGGAGGCAACCTGCGTGCGCAGGAGGGCGAGGGCCATGTCGCGGTGCTCCGAGGTGCCGAGGCTGCGCTCGACGCCCGCCACCAGCACCGGGCCGGCGAGGGCGGCCGCGCCGGCGAGGAGAAAAAAGAGAGCGCCGGCCACCGCCGCCGCCTTCCGCCAACGTCTGAATCCCTCGCCGGCCCCATCGCTCAAGGCCCGTTCGAGACCCCAGCCGGCGAGGACCGGCAGCGCCAGGGCGAGCCAGAAGACGAATTTCTCCGGGAAGCGGAACAGTCCAAAGCCGAAGGTGACCAGCAGATCGCCCCGCATCCCCGCCGCGAACGCGACGAGTGGCCCGGCCATCGCCAGGAACGCCCAGGCGCGGTGCTTGCGGACCGCCGCCGCCGCCAGCCAGAGAGCGATGATCCCGGCGTACAGGCTGAGAAACAGCGGCACCACCGGGAGGACCGAGACCGCCCAGATCGCCCGCGGACCGATATAGGTGGGCCAGCCGAAAGGGAAGGGGAGGACGAGCTCCAGCAGGCGCAGCGGATGGAGCGTGTAGTCCACCGCCTGCGCCGCGCTCACCCCCTGGCCGCCGCGGACGGTGAACGGCAGCACCCGCAGCGTCGCCACGACCTGCGGCAGCGCGATCAGCAGACCGAGAGCGCCGATCGCCACCGCCGTGGCGAGCCCGCGCCACCGGCCGTGGCGGGAGATGGCCACCAGCAGCAGCGGCACCAGCCCGAGCGCCGCCGTCACCGGCTCGCCACCGAGCAGAGCCATGCCGCACGCGATCCCGCCGAGGGCGATGCCGCGCCGGCCGCCCCAGACGGCGCCGAGAAGGACCAGAGGCCACCACGCCGCCACCGTCAGCGTGTTGTAGTAGGTGAGCGCCGAGAGCATCCATCCCGACCCCGCGTAGGTGATCCCCGCCATCAGCGCCCCCGCCCGTCCCTGCCCGAGCCCCCGTGCCAGAGCCATCATCGCCAGGAACGCCAGCAGCCAGTGCAGCGCATAGTGGAGATTGAACGCGCTCCAGAACGGCAGCACCAGATACAGCAGATTCCCGGGATAGAACGCCAGCGCGTTGGGATTGCCGCGGAACGGCTGCCCCAGCCCCCACGCCGGATTGAACGCCGGAATCCGCCCCGCCCGCAGCTCCGCCGCCCCGAACGCCTTGAGCGGCACATGGGTAAGGAACACGTCGCGCAGATAGAACGTCCGCGAGCCGAGCGCCACCGGCACACAGATCCACGCCCACACGACGAGCGCCGCCGCCAGGACGGCGAGGAGGGGGCGGTCTGGGGATTTCACGCAGGGGAGTGTAACCGGGCGGGCGGAGCACGCGCACCCTCGACACGCCGCCGTCAAAGCTTCGTCACGTCCCCTTTGTCACGGAAAGACGTCCATGCGCACCTACACGAACAGAGGGCTTCCGCAGCACTGCTCCCGGATGCCGGGCCTGTGACCCGGCCTGGTCGTAGTGTGCGCCTCGAAACGATCAGTGCTTGCCCCCGCAGCATGCGGGGCAAGGGGAGGTTGTGTCTTATCATGCAAAATCTGTCGAAGATCGCGAAAATCACGGCAATCCTGGTTCTCCTGGTGGGTCTCGGCGTCGGTGCGAACGCGGCCATCAACAACCCGATGGTTCCGGTGGGCGGCGGCGGCCCCGGCGTGAACATCGACGTTCCGTTCAGCCTCGATCCGATCTGCGGTTTCCAGATCATCGTCACGTCCGCCACGGCGCCGACGAGCTTCTACAACTCCGGCCGCAATCCCTGGGGCGCCCCCACGGTCGTGGAGACGCCCCCGGGCTCGGGCATCTGGATCCTGACCTTCGGCCCCGGCCCCTGCTTCTCCCATAACGATCCGCGCTTCTTCGAGAACGGCGTGTTCAAGGGTCTCCACTTCGGCTTCTGGACGAACGTGACGCTCGTCCAGTTCCAGGGCGCGCCCTGCTGGCTGATCGGCCAGACCTCGTCGGTCCCCTGCACCGGCATCACCGGCCACAACGCCGGCGGTGGCGGCGTGAACGTCCTCAACGGAAACGCCCAGGCCCTCGCGCTGCGCAACGTGGAAGCCGCCTTCTCGCCGTCCGCCATCCCGATCAACGACCTCACCCGCGGCGCCCAGGAGCGCCTCCCCTGGCAGCAGGTGGCGCTGAGCAACAACGTCGTTCCCGCCGTCTCCGAAGGCCGGCCGGGATCGCTGCGCCTGAATATCCCCGAGAACATCCTGAGCCAGAAAGGCTTCGTCGTGTTCAACTATGACGTCACCAACGAGGAGACCGGCGAGCTCCTCTCGACCGTGACCCTGGAATTCGACATCTCCACCAAGTAGGGCAGTCTCTCCCCGGAGAGCTCGCGTGCGGCCGCCCCGAGAGGCGGCCGCACGCGTTTCTGGTGAGCAGGTCAGTGCCGCCTGGAGTACGATGATCCAAAAGGCGCGATCACCCATGAAGATGACAGCCATCCCCTTCGGAACGACGGACTGGTCGACGGTCGAGCGGACCGAGCACCCGGGTGAATCCGGATGCGCCTCCTGGCGAACCCGGACCTTCGGAGACATCCGCGTCCGCATGGTCGAATACACACCGGGATACGTCGCCGATCACTGGTGCACGAAAGGTCACATCCTCTTCTGCGTCGACGGCGAGCTGACCACCGAGCTGAAGGACGGAAGGACCTTCACGCTGACCCCGGGGATGAGCTACCAGGTCGCGGACGATGCCGAGCCTCACCGCTCGTCCACGGCGCGGGGCGCCACGTTGTTCATTGTGGATTGAGAGCCGCTATGAAGAACGCCGAACAATGCCCGCTGTGCTTCTCGCCGCTCGAAGCCCGCGAGGTGCATCGAAACTTGGGCCGGGCGGGTTCCTCCCCCCTGGGAGGGGGAGGGTTGGAGCAGGGGGGAGGTCAGGAGGGGGGCGCAACGATCGGCCGCGATCCTTCATTCGATCCTCCTGATCACGACGACAAACTTGCTGCCTCCCGCGCGCAGCACGACCCGGAGCTACCCGGAGCTGCGCTTCGAGGCGTGAGGGCCAGTCTCTGCTAAGCTGATCGGGAAGAAGCACACGGAGGATCACGCCATGGCTCATCGCTCCCCAGAGATCGTCATCCCCAACGTGAGGCTTGGTCTCGAGGATCTTCTTGCCGTCATCCACAGCCTTGATGAGCCGTCGCGAACCCGAGTGGCGCAGGCGCTCGCCGAGGCAGAGGTCGACGCCCGCTTCAAGGAGCTGATCCAGCAACTGGCCGCGCGAGGCCCTGCTGAGGACATCACGGATGCCGACATCGACCGCGAAGTGCAGGCGGTTCGAAGTGCTGCCCGGCCGGCATGAAGCACCGAATTGTCGTTGACACCAATCTGTGGATCCGTGCGCTCCTCGGTGGCCCGGCCACCTTGCCTGTGCTGGAAGCCTGGGAGGCCAGCAAGTTTGTCGTCGTGATCAGCCAGCCTCTTCTCGACGAGCTGGAAGCTGTCGCGCAGCGTCCGCGGCTGAAGAGAGCCATCGACGCCGCACAGGCGAAGGCCTTGGTGGAGCAGTTGCGCTGGCGAGGCGAATGGGTCGAGGCAGACGCCGTTCCGCCCCGCTGCCGCGATCCGAAAGACCATCCGGTCCTGGCGACGGCAATCAGCGGCCAAGCCGACGCCATCGTTTCCGGCGACGGCGATCTGCGGGCTGACGACGACCTACGGCGGCAGATGTTGGAGCACGGCGTGAAGATCTGGGGCGTATCGGCACTACTCTCCGCGTTGCAAAGAGAAGAGACTTGACTCCTCCGACGAAGCCTTGGCGAGCATGGAGCTGGCGGGTTTGTACCTGGAGCAGGGGAGGACCGCCGAGGTCAAAGCGTTGGCCCGTGAGATGATAGCGAGAGATGGTTTCGCCAACTCAGAGCCCTCGTGTTCTGGCCATAAGTCATAATAAAATTCCATGCTCCTCTCCAGTACACCCTACGACGTCTTCCTCTGCCACAATAGCCTTGACAAGGAGGCTGCCTTGTGGTTTGAGAAGAGGCTTCAAGAAGAAAACTTCCGAGTCTTTCTTGCCGATCACGTCCTAGTCGCAGGAGAAAGTCTTTCAGCAGAGATTCCTGCGATTTTGAGGGGAAGCCGTTCGTGTGCTGTTCTTCTGGGCCCGAGCAGGGTTAGCAACTGGCAGCAGGAAGAGATCGATATCGCAGTCCACCGGAGAATCGAGGATTCGGCGACTTACACAATCATCGTTGTCATGCTGCCAAGGGCCAACATTAGGGACCTTCCGTCTTCGCTGCACCACCTCCTTCGTGTCGACTTCTCCGCAGGCTTCTCAAATCTGGCTGCCTTTCGCCTGTTGGTCGATGGGATCCGCGGTAGCTCCAGCTACGCACAAAGTTCGGTTGATGATACTCCAGTCTCTCCTCCCTATCGTTCGATGGCGCCCCCTGCAGAAGGTTTCGTTCTCCGGAAGGAGTTGGGAAAGGTCGTGGAGACGCTCACCAGAGAGCCAGGCGAGGAGAGTCAGAATCAAGTGTCCGTGGCCCTGACCACAGCACTCCGAGGAGCGGGAGGGTTCGGCAAGACAGCCCTTGCCCAAGCGATTTGTGAGCACGAAGCCGTTAGGGAGCGCTTTCCGGCTGGAGTCCTTTGGGTAACTCTCGGACAGCGACTCAACGAGGCACAGCGCTTGGCACGGGTTCGAGATCTGCTTCGGTGGTGGACGCGGAGAGAGTCTTCTTCCTTTGAGACATTGGAGGCCGCGGCAGGTTTTCTTCGCGAGAGCTTGGCTGGCCAGCGTGTGCTCCTGGTGCTCGATGACGTGTGGCTTGCCGCCGACGTGGCGCCCTTCGCTGGAATCTCTGCACCGGCTGGCCTGATTATCACAACGCGAAACACCCGAGCGCTACCGCTTGGGGTCCAGGCGGTGGTCGTCGATGCCCTTGAGCTTCCGCGGGCGGTGGAGCTCTTAGGTCAAGGTTTGAGTCCTCTCCCGCCGATGTCCACCCTTGAGCGGTTGGCAGCAAAGCTTGGGGAGTGGCCCATCCTTCTCAAGCTGGTTAACGCCCAGATACGGGAGGAATATCGCGAAGGTGTCGGCGCCTTCGAGGCATTTCGGTTCGTAGAAGCCACCCTCGAAGAGAAAGGGCTTACGGCCTTCGATCGCGATGACGAAGAGGCCCGGAACCTTGCCGTTCGGCGGACTGTTGAGGCGAGTCTTCAGCGCCTTTCCTCCGAAGACCAGAATCGGTACGCCAGGCTGGCGGTCTTTCCGGAAGACGAGCATGTTCCCCTGGACGTGCTCGGATTACTCTGGAAGACTGAGCCGGCAGAGGTGCCCCGCGTCTGCCGCCGCCTGGCAGAGATGTCCTTGCTCTATCGGTTCCATCGAGCTGATGGCTGGATTCAACTGCATGATGTGATGCGCGCCTACCTGCTGCGAGAGCACCGGGAGGAGATGCAGTCGCTGCAAGGCGTTCTCGTGGACGGCTACCTTAAGCTCAAGGGGTTTGAAGAGATTGGAGAAGTAGAACGATATTTCGTTGAGCGCCTTCCTTATCATCTGAAAGAGAGCGGCAGAGAGGGTGATCTAGCGGAGCTTCTCTTCTTCTATCCTTGGCTTGAGAAAAAGATCTACGGAACAGATGTGAACTCGGCCATGGCCGACTACGCACTCCTTGCAGGCAACTCAGATGCAGCTTCCGTTCGGGAGGCACTGCTTCTTTCCCGGAGCGTCCTCACAGAAGATCCTTCTCAGCTAGCCGGCCACCTGCACGGCCGCCTTGCGAGCTCTCCATCCACTAGAATCGAAAGCCTCCTCGCGGGGACGATGGGGAACAACGACCGGCTTTGGATGCGCCCTCTGAGTGGCACGTTCCAAAAACCTAGCGGCCCCCTCGTGTCCTCGTTCCAAGCCCACCAGGGAGAGGTTCGTGCGATTACCCAGTTGGATGAAGAACACTTCGCTACTGCCGCCACCGATGGCGAGATCCACATTTGGGATTTCGTCTCTGGCGAGCTGATCTCGACTCTTTCTGCCGCTTTCAGTCCAGTCAGACACCTGGCTGCGGTCCCTCCAGATCGCTTGCTTGCCGCCTCGGATGACGGCATCATACGACTGTGGGATCTTGAAGAGGAGCGGGTCCTCCGAAGCTTCGAGGGCCACAACTCGAAGATCACGGCTCTCGGGCTGCGGCGCGAGGATTTTATCTCGGGTGCAGAGGACGGAACACTGTTTCGCTGGAGGCTTGATTCTGAGCACCCCCTCGGTTCTTTCGAAGGTCATACAACGAAGATCAATGGCATTAGCTACCTCGATTCTCTAACAATGGTTTCCATCGGCGCAGACCGAACTCTCAGGTTGTGGAACATCCCGAGTGGACGGCAGCTCAACGTTCTAACCCTTCCTGTTTTTGCGGCGGAGACTTTGGAGGTCACAGCTTCGAACGAGGTGATTCTCGGCACCTGGGCAGGAGAGGTCCAAGTCTGGAAGCCGCGCTCGCGAGAGGCCAAGCCGCGCCGATCGTTTAGGTGCCCTTCAGTTGGCATGCCTGCTCTTTGTATGTTGGGAAAGGATCGGGGTATCTCTTCGGTCGGCGGTTTTTCTGAAATTCAGATTTGGTATCCCCAAACAGGGGCACTAGGTGCCAAGGTTCACGTCCCGGGCAACGAAGTTACATCGCTGGCGCGATTCGGTGCAAAGTATCTGCTCTGTGGCTCAGGGGATGGAAGGTGCTCAATTTGGGCGATCGAAACACTTGAGGCCCAAATGAACAGGAAATCACTCGGCAGCATTTATGCCGTTGCTGCACTCGATGCCACAACCGCCGCTTCGACGGCTTCCGACGGTGGGGTATGTGTCTGGAATGCATTGGACGGATCGCTGGCGCGAGTTCTCCAAGGTCACTCAGGGGGCGTTAGCTCCGTCTGCGCGATTGGCTCTGACCGAGTAGCATCGTCTTCGGCATCAGAAAGCACGATCCGTATCTGGCGCCCTCGAACAGGAGAGCTTCTAAATACCATCCAATGCCCGCAGAAAGTTGGTGCGCTGACCTCGTTCGGCGGCGATCTTCTCTTGTCAGCACCAGCAGCAGGCCCTCTTGCCAAAGATCAACCAATCCAGATCTGGGATGTTGCTCACGGGCAGAAGATGGCTGATCTTCCTGCATTTCAGGGTGGTGTGTCTACTCTTTGCGTCAGAGATAATCGATTTCTCATGGTCGGCACCTACGATGGATGGGTGTGGCACCTAGACATTTCGACGGCTACCTATCAGCGGAACTTCAAGCTCTGCGGCCACGAGAGGAGTGTTGTATCCCTCGCGTTAATCGGCTGCAACCATCTTGCCTCTGGTTCCATTGATAAAACGATTCGAATCTGGGATCTCGGATCGCAGGAAACTGTAAGGGTCCTCAGAGGTCACGAGCGCGAGGTTACCGGCCTCGCCTCTATTTCCTCGCGGCTACTTGTCTCGGCAAGCCAGGATCAGACGATCAGGCTGTGGGACCTTGAGACCGGAATTTCTTTCGTTAAACTACATCTGGACACAGGCCTCAGCTCTCTCGCACTCATGCCGGATCGCAGAACGCTGGTCGCTGGCGACTCGGCGGGTACGGTACATTTTCTGCGGCTGGAAGGAGTGTCGATTTGAACCTCGACTCTGCCCTTCGATCTCCTCTTCAACCCCATCAGCAAGGCGGACCGGGAGCGGCTGAAGCAGGCGAGCCGGGAGCTTCTCGCCTCGCTGCGCGAGCTGCTCCGGACCATGCATGACTGGACACAGAACACGGCAACCCAGGCCGAAGTGAGGATACGGATCTTCGACGACCTCTGGCAGGCTCTGCCGAAGCCGCCCTTCACCGATGAAGAGACCGAAGCGGCGGCGGAGCGCGTCTACAACTATGTCTGGCAGCAGAGCTTGAGCGGACGGCGGTGGCAACGCCGCGAATCCCCGGCAACTCGCGGCGATGCCCTCCCGCACGGACAACGGGGCGTCGCAAATGGAGGACATGCCCCGCTCCAACACCGCGAATGCCGAGGTAAGGACCGGCCTGCCCTCTTCAGGATAGGAAAATACGCGTCAAAACTTGAGCGTTGCCCCGGGGCAACGCCGCAAGTTGCGGGGGAGTCGCGGTGTTGCCACGGGGCAGAAAGGAGATGCCCCGGGGATTCGTCCACTTTGGACGGGACAGTGGCGATATTTTGACGTAAGAGGCGGCGAATCGGTGGGGAGTGTCGGCAAAGGAGGAGAGCGTCCTCAATCGAACAGCTCGCCCTGGGCCGCCTCTCCCGAGTACACCAGCCGTTTCCCACCCTCCAGGACCCTGGCGTTGGGGTCGATTTCGTGGGGATCGGCGCGGCCTGGTCCCAGGATGTGGCGGACGTCGAGGCCGCGGGCGGCGAGGGCGTCGGAGAGGAGGCGGCGGTGGCAGCGCCAGGGGACGGCTTCGGCGCAGAGGATGGCGACGGTCTTTTCGCGGCTGAGGGCGATCAGGCCTTCCAGGGCGGCCTGGAATTCGGCGGTCTCCATATGGTCGGCGTAGCCGCGGAAGGCTTCGACGCGCCAGGCGGTGTGCGGGGAGCCGGGCTTGGGGGCTCTCCGGCCTCCGAGGCGCGGCTCGTGCATGTAGTCGATACCGGCAGCCTGGAGGGAGCCGGCCAGGGCGTCGCGGGAGAACTGCGGATGCCGGCGCGAGCCGGGGAAGCGGCGCACGTCCACCAGCAGGCCGATCCCATTCTCGGCGAGGAGGGCCAGAAGCTCTTCGATGGAGCGGGTGGAGTGGCCGATCGTGAAGACAGGCGGCATGCGGCTACTATAGAGCGGTCCCCGGACAGCGCGGGAGCCGCGAAACGACTGACCAGGACGCGAGATCCGGGAAGTGGGGGCTGGTACGGACCGATGAAAATATTGACCTACAACATCCACCGGGCCATCGGTGTCGACCGCCGTTTTCGCCCGGAGCGCATCGTCGAGATCCTCCAACATCATGACGCCGACGTCGTCCTCCTCCAGGAGGTGGACGAAGGGGCGCCCCGCTCGCGCGAGCTCGATCTCGCCAAGGAGCTGGCCCGGGAGTCCGGCTATCCCCATTTCGCGGTGGGCCACAACGTCAGCCTGAAGAAGGGGCGCTACGGCAACGCCACCCTCAGCCGGTTCCCCATCCTGCGCGAGCGCAACATCGACCTCTCGGTGGCCGAGAGCTGGATCCGCCGCGGCTGCCAGCACACCCGGGTGCTGGTGGAGGAGGGGAAGCCGGCTCTGGAGATCTTCAATCTGCATCTCGGCCTTTCGGCGCGCGAGCGCCACAAGCAGGTGTCCCTGCTGGCGGACTCCTCGGAATTCGCCGGCGTGCCGCCGGAGACTCCCATGCTGGTGGCGGGTGATTTCAACGACTGGCGGTCGCTGCTGTGGCCGGTGTTCACCAATGGGCTCGGCTTCCAGAGCGCCACGGACAACCGCACCGGCCGGCGGCGCGCGCTGGCGACCTATCCGTCTTTCTCGCCGCAGGGGGCGCTCGACCGCATCTACTTCCGCGGCCCGCTGCAGCTCGCCGGAGTCCACCGCTGCCGGCTGCAGGTGGCACGGGTGGCGAGCGACCATCTGCCGGTCATGGCCGAATTCGATTTGGGTTGAATCGGTTATGCTTGGTGCGCTTCCATGGATCAACGGGATCAAGAACGCACCGAGAGAGAGAGCTGAGCCGTGCCGCGCCCGGCTGTCCTGGTCGTCGCCTTCGAGGCCGCCCGCCGCAAGGAGCTGGCGCATGGCCTGAGCGAGTTCGGCTACGAGGTGATCCCGGTGGCCGACGAGCAGCAGGCGGTGCGCTTCGCGGAGAATCTGGGGCCGGGCGTCATCGTGGCGCCGCTCTCCCTGGCGCCGCTCGCCGGGCGCTTCTCCTCGCGGACGCCGGGCGCCGAGCACACGCTGCTCCTCCTGGGGGGGGACGGGGAGCCGGGGGAGCTGCCGGAGGAGGTGCTCTTCCTCGACGCGACCGGCCGCGGCAGCGCCGATCTCGTGCGGCGCATCCATCTCGTCCTCCTCGGCCGCGAGGTGGGGCTCGAGCCGGACGCGCGGCTCGAATCGCTGGTCGGCGATCTGTCCCTGGTGCCTTTCCTGGAGCTGCTGCGCGGGCTGGGCCGGGCGCACGCCTCCGGCCGCGTCCTCTGCGCCGAGGGGCAGATCGTCTGCGACAACGGCGAGGTCATCGCCGCCGAGGCCGGGCGGGCGACCGGGATCAAGGCCTTCTGCCGCCTGGCCCGTCTCGGCGCCGGGACGTTCTGGGTGCAGCTCCGGCCGCCGGACAGCACGGGGCCGGTGCGGATGTCGCACGAGATCGGGATGGATTTGAAGTCGCTGATCTTCCTGGCTCTGGAGGACGTCGTCCACGACGCGCCGGACCCGCGCTGCCGGGTGCGCGTGCAGGTCGGGCCGGCCTTCTTCGGCACCCGTTTCAATCCGCGCCAGCAGGAGCTGCTGGCCGCGGTGCCGGGCAGCGTCACCGTCGGCCGCCTGCTCGACGCGGTGGCGGCGACCGACGGCGAGATCCTGCGCGATCTGCTGGGCCTGCGCGAGCTCGGCATCGTCACCCTGGAGGAGCCGCAGGACCTGGTGCGCGTGGTCACCGACTCGACGGCCGACCTGCCGCCCGATCTGGCGCGGGCGCACGGCATCCACGTCGTGCCGCTGATGGTCTTCTTCGGCGACCGCGTCTTTCATGACGGCGTCGATCTCCATCCCAAGGAGTTCTACGAGCTGCTCGAAAAGGGGCAGGTCCATCCGCGCACCAATCCGCCGGCGCGCTCCGACTTCCTCGACGTCTACCGCGCCCTCGCCCGTGACCGCGACGTCCTCTCGGTGCATATCGCGGAGACCCTGTCGCAGACCGTCGTCCACGCCCGGGAGGCGGCGGAGGAGGGACTGCCCGAGATGCAGCACCTGCGCGGCGAGGCCGAGCGGGTGACGTTGCGCGTGGTGGACAGCCACACGGTCAGCCTGGGGCTGGGGATGCTCGCCCTCTTCGCCGCCCGCATGGCGCGGCGGGGGATCGAGCCCGATCTCATCGTCGAGCGCCTGGAGGCGATGCGCGACCGTATGCACATCCTCTTCGCGGTCAATACGCTGGAGTACCTGGCGCGGGGCGGCCGGATCGGCAAGGCGAAAGCCTTCTTCGGCAATCTCTTCGGCATCAAGCCGATCCTGGGCGTCGTCGACGGCGTCGTGGTGGCGGTGGGCCAGGTGCGCGGCGGACGTGCCGCGCAGCCGCGCCTGATCGAGCTGTTCCGCGAGCGGATCGATCCCCAGCGGCCGGTGATCGTCAGCGTCGCGCACGCCAAGGCACCGGTGTGGGCCGACCGGCTGCGCGACCTGATGCAGAAATCCTTCAATGTCGCCGAGCTGATCGTCGCCGAGATGGGACCGGTGGTCGGCACCCACGCCGGCCCGGGCACCGTCGGCGCCGCGCTCTTTCAACCCACGGCGGACGAGCTGCCGCTGCTCGCCCCCTTGAGCGAGACCGCGTGACCATGAGCGCCGGCAGCCGCACCGTCCTGGTCACCGGCGTCACCCGCGGCCTGGGGCGCGCGCTGGCGGTGCGCCTGGCCGGCCTCGGACACGTCGTGATCGGCTGCGGGCGCACCCGCGAGGCGCTCGAAGAGCTGCAGGAGCAGCTCGGCGAGCCGCACGGCTTTTCCGTCGTCGACGTCGCCGCCGCGGACGAGGTCGAGTCCTGGTCCCGCCGCGTCCTGGCGCGCCACGCCCCGGTCGAGCTGCTGATCAACAACGCCGGCGTGGTCAACGCCAACGCGCCCCTCTGGCAGGTGCCCGAGGAGGAATTCGCCCGCGTCATCGACATCAATCTCAAGGGGACGGCGAACGTCCTGCGCAGCTTCCTCCCCTCGATGCTGGAGCGCGGCCACGGCGTCGTCGTCAACTTCAGCTCCGGCTGGGGCCGCACCGGCGGCGCCGAGGTGGCCCCCTACTGCGCCACCAAGTGGGGCATCGAGGGTCTCACCCGCGCCCTCGCCGAGGAGCTGCCGGCCGGCTTCGCGGCGGTCTCCCTGAATCCCGGCGTCATCCACACCGGCATGCTGGAGAGCACCGTCGGCCAGTCCGCCAAAAGCTATCCCGGCCCCGAGCGCTGGGCCGAGCGCGCCGCGCCGTTCCTGCTCGACCTGGGGCCGAAGGACAACGGGAAGAGCTTGACCGTGCCGGGGTTCTGAGGCCTCCCCCGGCCCCTCATCCCCCGCGCAGCGCTTCGGCGGGCTCGATCTCGAGCGCTTTCCGGGCCGGCAGCCAGCAGGCGATGAAGGCGACGTCGAGGAGGAGGATGGCGACTCCGCCACGCCGACGGCGAGGACCGCGTAGGTGCCGGTGGCGGCGATGAAGACCTGCGAGGGCGCCTCTTCGCGCAGGCTCTCGATCTTGAAGTCGCCCGCCACGCCGACGACGGTGAGAGCGCCCGGCAGGGCGGCGCCGGTGACGCGCAGGCGCCTGCCCACCGCCCGCGCCGGCGGCTCGCCCGGCCAGAGGCGGCGGGCGAGCGTCGCGCTGATCACCGCCGCGGAGGAGCGGGTCGATCCCTCTTCCACCGTGAGATCGCGCCCCGCCACCAGCGGCGTTCCCCAGGTGCGGAAGAAGCCGGACGAAACCGCGTTGCAGAGCGCGTCCTGGCCGGATGCGGCGCCCTCGGCCTCGATCCACCCGGGCAGGCCGTTGATGATCGAGAGCGGGATGAAGTTGCTCGCCGCCGCGGATTCGATGCCGCGCACCGCCGCGACGCGCTCCACGACGGTGCGCAGGGCGTCCCCCCGCTCCTCGGGATTCCAGGACCGCCCGGCGGAAAACGAGGTCCACACCGTGAGCAGGTGGTCCGGAGCGGTCCCGCGGCCCTCGGAGCGCAGGGCCGAGAGAGTGCGGAGCGAGAGAGACGCGGCGATCAGGAGGACCGCCGAGAGGGCGACCTCGGCGACGATGAGGCCGGCGTGCAGGCGGCCGCCGGTGCGGCTGTCTCCCACCGCGGCGTGCTGGAAAGCGAGCCGCAGATCGGGGCTGGCGGAGCGCCGGGCGGGCGCGATTCCGAAGAGGAGGCCGACGGCCAGGGAGACGGCGAACGCGGCGAGGAGGGCCGGCGGATCGGGCGTGAGGGCGAAACCGTAGGGGAGCTGCGGCAGGAAGCCCGCGAGGAGAGAGAGGCCGCCGAGGCCGAGCGCAATGCCCAGCGCGCCGCCGGCCACGGCGAGCGCGAGACATTCGGTGAGCACCTGGCGGGCGAGACGCCGCGGGCCGGCGCCGAGGGCGGCGCGCAAGGCCATCTCGCGCCGGCGCTTCACCGCCTGCGCCAGGAGCAGGCTGGAGATGTTGGCGCAGGCGATGAGCAGCACCGAGAGCACCGCGGCGAGAATGGCGAGCGCGCTGCGTTGCAGGTCGCCGCCGAGCTGCCAGCGCCGCCAGGGGACGGCCCGGAACGTCCAGCCGGCGTCCGCCGGATATAGAGCCGCCAGGCGTTTGCCGATGGCCGCCAGATCCTCGTTCGCCGCGGCAAGGGAGACGCCGGGCCGCAGCCGTGCCATCACCAGAAAGCGCCGCACCGAGCGCGCCCTGCCGGGGGGAGACTCGGGTCCCACCGCGATCCAGGCCTCGTTCCCCATTGGGAAGGCGAACCCCGGCGGCATCAGGCCGACCACCCGGTAGCGCGTCGAGTTGGCCAGGATGGTCTTGCCGACGATCCCGGGGTCGCCGCCGAAGCGCCGCCGCCAGAGCTCATGGCCGAGGAGGACCACTCTCTCGGCGTCCCAGCGGTCCTCTTCCGGACGGATCAGCCGGCGCGGTGAACGAACGATTCTGTGTCCGCAGGTCCAGAGAGTCGGGAGCCGAGAGCCGGCTCGCCGCCGCGGGCTCGGCGCTCCAGGCCAGGGGCACCGCATCGAGGCCCAGCAGCTCCCGCGGCGCGCGGAAGGGCAGCGGACGCAGGGCCAGCGCCCAGACCAGGCAGAAGAGGACCGTGCAAGTGCCGATCCCCAGCGCGACGGAGAGGACGATGAACGCCGTCGCTCCCGGTGCCCGGCGCGCCTGGCGCAGGGCGGAGAACAGATCGGAGCGGAGATCCTGGCCTGGCATTTTCATCCTCTTCAGGCCGTCCCTACTCCGCCCGCAGCGCCTCGGCCGGATCGACCTCGAGCGCCCGGCGCGCCGGCAGGTAGCAGGCCGCGAACGCGACGTCGAGGAGGAGGAAGAAGACGCCGGCGAGGCTGAACGGGTCCGAGGCGGTGACGCCATACAGCCGGGCGGCGAGGGCGCGGGAGGCCACGGCGGCGAGCAGGAGGCCGAGGGAGAGCCCGAGAAGGGCCAGGCCGATCCCCTGGCCGACCAGGCGGCGGAAGAGACGGCCGCGCGGGGCGCCGAGGGCGAGGCGGACGGCGATCTCCCGGCGCCGCCGGGACACCCCGGCGGCGAGGAGCGCGTAGGTGCCGGTGGCGGCGAAGAGCAGAGCGACGGCGCCGAACAGCGCCAGGCTGCCGCTGGAGAGGCGCTCGGTCCGCAACTGGGCGGCGCTGACCTCCTCCATGGTGGCGGCATTGAACAGCGGCAGATCCGGATCGAAGCCGTGGACCGCCCGCCGCAGCGCCGCCAGCGCCTCCGCCGGCGGCAGGCGGGTGCGCAGCACCAGGGCCGTCTGCGGGAGAGTGTTGTACGGCGCCGCGACGAAGACTTGCGGCCGGGCCTCTTCGCGCAGGTTGCCGATCTTGAAATTGCCGGCCACGCCGACGACGGTGAGATCGTTCAGCGCGAGACCGCCGGCGATCGAGAAGCGCTTCCCGACCGCCCGCGCCACCGGCTCCCGCGGCCAGAGACGGCGGGCGAGCGCCGCGCTGATCACCGCCGCCGACGACCGCGTCGACCCCTCCTCGATCGTGAGGTCACGGCCCGCCACCAGCGGCATCCCCCAGGTGTCGAAGAAGGCGGAGGTCACCGCGTTGCAGAGCGCCCGCTGCCCGCCGGAGCCGGCCGTCCCGGTCCCTTCGGCCCCCTCGGAATTGATCCGCCCGAACAGGCCGTTGATGACGGCGAGGGGGACGAAGTTGGTCGCCGCGGCGGACTCGATCCCCGGCGTGGCCCCGAGGCGCTCGACGATCGTGCGCAGCCCGTCCGCCCGCGCCGCGGGATCGAGATAGCGCGCGGTGGAGAAGGTGGTCCACGCCGTCAGCAGGCGCTGCGGAGCGGCTCCGGCCTCCTCGGCGCGCAGAGCGGCGAGAGAGCGGATGGAGAGCGACGCGGCGATCAGCAGGAGGGCGGAGAGGGCGACCTCGGCGACGACGAGGACGGCGTGCAGGCGGCGATGGCCGCGGCTGTCCCCCGCCGCGGCGTGGCGGAAGACCGCGCTCATGTCGGGGCGCGAGGCGCGCAGGGCGGGCGCGAGGCCGCAGAGGAGGCCCGCCGCCAGGGTGAGGGCGCACGCCGCGCCGAGAGCCGGCGGATCGCTGGTCAGCTCGAAGCCGTAAGGGAGCGGCGGCAGGGCGCCGCGCAGGACATGGAGGCCGGCGATGCCGAGCGGGATCCCCAGCGCGCCGCCGAGCCCGGCGAGGGCGAGGCTCTCGGTGAGGATCTGGCGCACGAGGCGCCGCGGCCCGGCGCCGAGGGCGGCGCGCAAGGCCATCTCGCGCCGGCGCTTCATCCCCTGCGCCAGGAGGAGGCTGGAGATGTTGGCGCAGGCGATGAGCAGCACCGAGAGCACGGCGGCGAGAATGGCGAGAGCGCTGCGCTGCAGATCGCCGCCGAGCAGCCAGGGGCGCAGGGGGACCGCGGCGAGCGTCCAGCCGGCGTCCGCCGGATCGAGCGCCGCCAGGCGCGCGGCGATCGCCGCCAGATCTCCGCGCGCCGCGGCGGCGGAGACGCCCGGCCGCAGCCGCGCGATGACATAGAGGCGCCGCACCGAGCGGTTGGCGGCGTAGGGCCTCTCGGGCTCCATCGCGGCCCAGGCTTCGTTGGCGCCCGGGAAGGCGAATCCCGGCGGCATCACGCCGATGACCCGGTACTGCGAGGTGTTGGCCCGGATGACCTTGCCGAGGATGGCCGGATCGCCGCCGAAGCGGCTCCGCCAGAGATCGTAGCCGAGGAGGAGCACTCTCTGGGCGCCCCGGCGGTCGTCCTCCTCGCTGATCTGCCGCCCGAGGAGAGGCCGCACGCCGAGAAGCTCGAACAGGCCGGCCGAAACCAGGGTGCCGGAGACCCGCCGCGGATCGGCGCCGGTCAGCACCAGGTGGAAGTCGTCGGTATAGGGCTCGACCGCCGCGAAGGAGCGGTTCTGCGTCCGCAGGTCGCGATAGTCGGGAGAGGACATGTGATTCACCGGATCGGGCTCGCCGCGCTGGACCAGGGGCAGCGAATTGATGCCCACCAGGTCTTGCGGCGCGCCGAACGGCAATGGGCGCAGGACCAGCGCCCAGACCAGGCAGAAGAGGGTCGTACAACTGCCGATCCCCAGCGCGATGGAGAGGAGGATGAGCACCGTCACGCCGGGCGCCCGGCGCGCCTGGCGCCCGGCGGAGCGAAGATCCTGTCTCAGTGTGCTCATCCCGCGGTTTCAGGCCATCGGCTCCCTACGTCTACCTTACGGCTCCGGGAGCGGGAAGTTTTCGCCGGGGCCGCCGCGGAGCGCTCAGAGATCTTCGGGAATCTCGATCCGGCGCAGCTCCGGGTCGCTCTGGCGGCGGTAGAGGACGAGGACGTGGCCGATCATTCCCACCGCCTCGGCGCCGAGCTCCGCCTCGATGCGGCGCGCCATCTCCTGCTTCTCCTCCTTGGGCGCCGGAGCCTGAACCTTGATCAGCTCATGGGTTTCGAGGGCGAAGTCGATCTCGCGGACCGCCCCTTCGGTGAGCCCCTGGCGGCCGATCCGGACGATGGGACGGAGGCTGTGAGCCTGGCCGCGGAGCCACTTGCGCTGCGATCCCTTGAGCTTTGCCATAGGACCGCGATGGTATCCCAAGTCCCTTACTCCCGCCGCAGAGCTTCCACCGGATCGATCTCCAGCACCCGCCGGGCGGGGAGGTAGCAGGCGATGAACGCGGCGTCGAAGACGAGGATGGCGACCCCCGCGAAGCTGAGTGGGTCGGTGGGGGAGACCTGGTAGAGAAAGGGAGCGAGGAAGCGCCCCACCGCCACGGCGCCGGCGAGACCGAGGACGATCCCCGCCAGGGTGAGAGAGAGACCGCGCCAGACGATCTGCCGCATGACGTGCCAGCGCGTCGCCCCGAGAGCCAGGCGGACACCGATGCCGCGGAGCTGCTGCACGACGGCGGCGGAGAGCATTCCGTAGACGCCGAGGAGAGAGAGGAAGAGGGCGACCGCGCCGCAGAGGAGGGTGGCCTCCGTGCGCCGGCGGTCGGAGAGCAGGATGTCCGCCCGCAGCTCCTCCACGGTCTCCGGCTCGAACACCGGGAGGTGGGGATCGGCCGCGTGGATCCGCCGCTCCGCCGCGGGGAACAGCCGGCGCGGATCGTCCGCCGTCCGCAGCACGAACCCGATGCGGCGCTGCCAGCCCGCGGCGAGCGGGACGTAGACCGCCGGGACGGCCGGAACGCTCAACAGGCGATGGCGGATGTCGGCGACCACGCCGGCGACGCGAAACGTCGTCCGGGACGATCCCCGGCTCAGTTGAAAGACCTTCCCGACCGCGTTTTCACCCGGCCAGGCGGAACGCTCCAGGGCCTGATTCACCACCGCCGCGCCACCCTCCGGGCCGCTCTCCGCGGCGTCGAGATCCCGCCCGCGGAGCAGGCGCGCACCGAGGGTGCGGAAGTAGCCGGAAGCCACCGCGTTGGCGAGAACCGGGGAAGCCTTGAGAGAGCCCGGAATCGAGAGCGTCGCCTCGCTGCCCAGAAAGGTGTGCGGGAGATCGTCGGAGGCGGTCGCCGCCGCGATGCCGGGGAGGGCGCGGAGGCCGGTGAGGACGTCCTCGATCCGCGCCGCGCGCGCCGTGCCGGCGGCGTAGCGCTCGCCGGGGAGCAGGGTCCAGAAGGTGACGAGCCCCCCGGCCCGCACGCCGCCGGCCTCGCCGCGCAACGCGAGCAGGCTGCGCACCGTCAGCGCCGCGCCGGTGAGCAAAAACACCGACACCGCGACCTGGGTCACCACCAGCGCGGCGCGCAGCCGCCGTAGCCGCGGGCCGCCGCCGCCCCGGCTCGTCTCCTTGAGCACCGGGGACAGGTCCGGCCGGCGCTCGCCGAGGGCGGCGGGCAGGCCGAGCAGCAGGGCGAAGACCGCCGTCGCCGCCAGCGCGAAGAGGAACACCGGAAGACCGGCGTCGTAGCAGATCCAATAGGGGGAGCCGGCGCGCGCCATGGCCTCCTGGAGCCGCGCCAGCAGGATCGCCGCGAAGACGGCTCCGAGGGCGCCGCCGGTGCCCGCGAGGAGGGCGCTCTCGATGAAAATCCGGCGGGCGGCGCTCCAGGGGCCGGCGCCGAACGCCGCGCGGATCGCCAGCTCTTGCCGGCGCGCCACCCTCCGCACCAGGAGAAGATGAACGAGATTGGCGCCGGCGATCAGCAGGATGAAGGCGGAGGCGCCGGCCAGATAGCGCAGATTCAGGCGCGTCTCGGGGCTGAAGAAATTGTTCCGCAAGGGGCGCAGGTAGCCGTGCCACCCCGCCGTGCTGGCCGGGTGACGCGCCGCCAGCCGCTCTCCGATCGCCTCGACCTCCGCCCGCGCCTCGTCCGCGGAGATGCCGGGCCGCAGGCGCGCCATCATGCGCCGGTCGCGAACATCGCGCCGGTCGCGGGCGGCGCCCGGCGAGCTCTCCGCCGGCGGCCCGAGGCCGGCCAGCGGGACCCAGGCCTCCTGTCGAGTCGGGAAGGCGAATCCCGGCGGCATCACCCCGATCACCCGCGCGGGCCTTTCGTCGACCAGGATCTCCCGCCCGACGATCCCGGGATCGCCGCCGAAGCGCCGCCGCCACAGAGCATCGCCGAGCACGATCACCGGCGGCGCCTGCGCGCCCTCATCCTCCGGCGCCAGAGCCCGGCCCAGGGCCGGCGCGATGCCCAGCACCCGGAAGAAATCTCCCGACACCTCCACCCCGAGCGCGCGCTCCGCCGCGCCGTGGAGGAACAAGGTCAGCCCGGCGGTCCTGTACACCGCCGCCGCCGCGAAGCCGTGGCTCTGCGCGCAAAAGTCGAGAAATTCCGGAAAGGAGACCCGGCTCGGCATCGCCAGCTCCTCGGCGCGCTCCATGGACACCGTGAAGAGCCGCTCTCCCTGGGGGAAGGGGAGAGGGCGGAGGAGATGGGCATACCCGGCCCCGAACGCCAGTGTCGCCATGCCGATCCCGAGCGCCGTCGAGACGACGGTGAGGAGGGCGAACCCCGGGCTTCGCCGCAACGTCCGGAGCGTCGAACGCAAATCCTGCCACCAGCTCTCCATGCTCACCCCGCCAGCTTACGACGGCGCCCCTCTCCCCCCAAAACAAATCCATCCCGCCTCTCGTACAATCTCACCATCGATCCCATTTCAATCCCATGGTGATCCCGTGTCCCTGACCGCCGAGCAGGTCCTCGCCCTGGCTCCCGACGCGTCCGCCCGGCGCCTGCTCCTCGCCGCCGGTGCCCGGGCGGTCCACCGTCTCGCCGGCCGCCGCGCCTCTCCCGGTGCACCGTCTCGGCGCTCCGGCCGAGACGCCGGAGGAGCAGCGGCGCCTGTGGGACGAGGGGAGCTTCGAGGACCGCGCCGCCGTGCTGCGGCGGGTGCGCGCGGCTGATCCGGCCCGCGGGCGAGAGTGGCTGGCGCCCGTGCTGCCCCAGGAGAAGGCCGATCTCTCCGACCTCGACCACGCCCGGGCCGACCGCGTGCTGCCCGTCCTGGCCCACATCCTGGGGGTGACGATCTGATGTCCGAAGAACAGACCGCCGAAAGACTCCGCCGCTGGCGCCTCGTCCTCGGCGAGCCCTCCCAGGAGGGGGCTCGGCGCCTTCACTCTGGCCGGAGAGGACCGCGGCATGGACCGCGTCCTCGACGCTCTCTATGACAGCGGCGAGCGCAAGGGCGGCCTCGGCAGCTCGGCGCCCAACGTCGCCCGCTGGCTGGGCGACATCCGCACCTACTTCTCGACCTCCGTCGTCCAGGTCATGCAACAGGACGCCCTCGACCGCCTCGGCCTGCGCCAGATGCTCCTCGAGCCCGAGCTCCTGGAGACCGTCGAGCCGGACGTCCACCTCGTCGCCAACCTCCTGAGCCTCAGCCGCGTCATCCCGGCGAAGACCAAAGACACCGCCCGCCGCGTCGTGCGCAAGGTGGTGACCGAGCTGGAGGAGAAGCTCCGCAATCCGTTGATCCAGGCGGTGAAGGGGAGCCTCCACCGCGCCCAGCGCAACCGCCGGCCGCGCCCGCAGGAGATCGACTGGCCGCGCACCATCCGCGCCAACCTCGCCACCTACATCCCGGCGAAGAAGACCATCATCCCCGAGCGCCTCATCGGCTTCGGCCACCCCCGCCCGTCGCTCCGCGACGTCGTCCTCTGCGTCGACCAGAGCGGCTCCATGGCCCCCTCCGTCGTCTACGCCGGCATCTTCGGCGCCGTCCTCGCCTCCATCCGCGCCCTGCGCACCAAGATGGTCGTCTTCGACACCGCCGTCGTCGATCTCACCGACGACCTCCAGGACCCCGTCGACCTCCTCTTCGGCACCCAGCTCGGCGGCGGCACCGACATCGCGAGAGCCCTCGCCTACTGCCAGCAGATCGTCGAAAGACCGCCGCAGACCATCCTCGTCCTCATCACCGACCTCTACGAAGGCGGAGACGCCGCCGCCATGCACCGCCGCGCCGCCGCCCTCGCCGCCTCCGGCGTGCAGCTCATCTGCCTCCTCGCCCTCTCCGACCAGGGAGCCCCCGCCTACCACGCCGGCCACGCCGCCGCCCTCGCCGAGCTCGGCATCCCCTCCTTCGCCTGCACGCCCGACCTCTTCCCCGGCCTGATGGCGGCGGCGATCCAGAAACAGGACGTCGCGATGTGGGCGGCGCGGAACGGAGTGGTGACGGCATAGGCCTCCTCAGCGAAACCGCTCCGCACGCTGAGTCAGCACTGACTCAGCACCCGGAATGCGCGGCACCGCCGACGACCAGGATGGAACCAGTGATCCGCTGATTACGAGTCAGCCTGCCGTGAGGATTGCACGGGAAGGGGTTGTGCCCTAGAATACGCGTCGCTTCGGGGAACACCCGCTCTCAGGTTCCTTCAGCCGACGTAGCTCAGCGGTAGAGCAGCTGATTCGTAATCAGCAGGTCACCGGTTCAATCCCGGTCGTCGGCTCCACTCCTAAAACCCACAGAATAAAGCACTTGGCAGGCGCCCTAAAGGTAGCCTCGCGACCTCTCCGCGGGCTCCGTGTCAGCACGGCGTCACCATGGAGAGGGATTTCAAGCCCTCCTGGAACTAGCGACGGGTCGCTCTTGCCGTCATCAGTTATGGGGTGAGAGCTCCTTCCGGAGGAGTGGAGAGCTTCGGCTCCCGGTCAATCCCCTTCTTGCGCGGCGTGAAGCCGAACTGGATGAGCAGGACGGAGTCGAAGCCGAATCTGCCCTTGAGGCTCGCGCCGATGCGGCCCCGGAGGCTGTCGCCCTTCTTGGAGAGCTTCCGGATCTTGAGTGTGGTCTCCCGAACCTTCCTTTGCTGAATCAACTGCTCGGCCCGCAGTGCCGAGACTTCGTCTACGATCTCCCGGAGCTCCTGGAGGTCTCCTTCGATCTGTGGCACTTCCGCCAGATATTCCTGCGCGTTGTCGAACAGGACACGCCAACGCCCGCTGCGGGCTGACAACGACCGGTCGTTCGAGGCCATGCACAGTCTCCTTCAGGTACGTGAGAGATTTCAGCACTCTCCGCCGCTGATTGTAGCAGCGGAGCCTCTGTGCCAGGAAGCCCAAGCTCTGCGCTGGGAGACGCAGTGTCTGCGCTCCGATGCACAGGAGCTCCGTTCGGAGCGTCACTCCTGTGGATCGAAGACCCGGATGTAGAGCTTTGATACTCTGGTATCATGCTATCGAGCGCTGCCTCTGTGTCATGCACCGCGATGATTACGCATCTGAGCGCAGCCGCTATGTAGCCAAGCGCAAGGACTGTGTATGCCAGCGCGATGTCTGCGCTGAGGTGGAAGCCAGCGGTTATTCTTACCCACGGCGCATTGGGGTCCCACGCTGGGTGTAGTGGAGAAGCGACGCGAGTACCGCCACCAGCGCCATGAGGTGAAATTTCATGGAGAAAGATCTTGCCAGGGCTGAGATGGAAGATCCACAAGAGGTTGTTCTCGCGGCCGCGACGCCGGCGGATGCCACGTTGCTCTCCAATCTTCTGGAGCTCTACATTCACGACCTCAGCGCGGCATTTCCCAACGTCGAGCTGGGGCCTGATGGCCGCTTCGGCTATAAGGATCTCGCGCTCTATTGGTCGGAGCCCGAGCGCCGGTTCCCGTTCCTCATCCGGTGCCATGGCCGTGTGGCGGGATTCGCGCTCGCCAGGCGTGGCTCGCCGGCGATCGAGGACCCGGATGTCTTGGATGTCGCCGAGTTTTTCGTCCTGCGCCGCTACCGGCGCTCGAGCGTGGGCCGCCGGGCGGCCTTCCTGTTGTGGAAGCGCTTTCCGGGGAGATGGATCGTCCGCGTCTCCGAGGGGAACCCGGGGGCTCTTCCATTCTGGGCGGGCGTCATCGCGGATTTCACTGGCGGCGCCGCGACGGAATTCAAGCGGCCCGGCAGCCCGCATGCCTGGCGCGTTTTTTCCTTCACCGGCTGAATGACAAAGGGCGGCCGGACCTCGGTTTCCGCGCACCGGCTGTCGAGGCCGGCCAGGCTCGCCTGTTCCAGGAATCGCGCCGCCAGGCCGCTCGCGCAGGGGTTGTCCGGGAAATGTGACGAGGCGGTGAAGACGATCTGCCGGGATTGAGGGAGAAACGCCGCCACCTGCTCTCCCCAGTGCGGCGGAGCAATCGGATCGAGTCTGCCGGAAAGGATCAGAACCGGAACCGCGGCGCGGACGGGCGCGGCGAAGTCCGCCGGGACATCTCCGCGCGGCCACTCGCTGCAGGCGCGCAGCCAGGCGAGGGTGCGTTCCGCGCCGAAGAATGTCCCCGCGGCGAGCCGCTCGACGGCGGCCGGGTCGATGAAGGGTGCCGTCTCCGAGCAGAAGACCGAAAGAAACATTCCCAGGCTGGCGCTCCGGTGCTGGAGACGGGCGATCACGACGGCAACGCGGGCCATGGAGTGGTAGTCGCCTGCAAAGGCCTGGTGGAGGGCCAGGGGAACCCGCGACTGCGCCTCGGCGCTGTAGAGGCGCGTCCTGAGAGTCGAGGCGAACGTCTCGCCGTCGAGAACGACCTCGCGCGGACCGCCGTCCTGCGGATCTTCGACGGTCACCCGGACCGGCTTTTCGCGGAGCCTGCGCAGCACCTCCTCCGTCTCCTCGCGGAGCCGCGGGAAAGCCGCGGCGCACGCCGGCTCGGCGGCGCAGTCCTGCCACAGGAGATGGAGGGCGCGTTGGGCGTCACGGCCGTCGAAGAGCAGGCTCTCCGGCGCCAGGGGCAGAGCGCCGATCAGCACCGCCGCGCGCACCCGGTCCGGGTGGCGGAGGAGATAGGCCTGGGCCACTTGCGTTCCATAGGAGGCGGCCACGAGGTCGATCCGCGTGGAGCCGAGCGCCAGGCGGACGGCTTCGAGGTCTTCCACCGCATCCCACGTGGTGTAGCGCCGCAGGTCGGCGCCGCGCTCCAGGGCTTGCCGGCAGGCCCGTGCTTCTTCCGGCGCAGGCTCGCCGGCGCTGGAGCAGGCGAGCGGATGGCTGCGGCCGGTGCCCCGCTGGTCGACGAAGACGAGATCGTGGCGGGGGCGCAGGGCGGCGAGGACCTCCGGCAGATCCGCGGCAGTCTCGCTCGCCGCCTCCCCGGGTCCACCGGCGAGGTAAAACACCGGGTCCGGCGCGGGATCAGGGCCGCTCGCCGGGAGCCGGAGAACCCGGAGAACAAAGAGGTCGAGAGCTCTCCCCGCCGGAGCTTTTCGATCCTCCAGGACCCGGACGCGCCCGCACTCGGCGCGCGCCGGTCCCTCCTCTGCCTTGCAGGGAGCGAGAGGCGAAGCGCTCGAGAGCGCGGGAAGAAGACAGAGGGCCAGGATCGGGAGCAGCCTTCGGGCTCGCTCTCTCAACCCGTTACGTTCCTCGCCACCCATTGTGGATTTCACACCGCCGGGCCGCGTCTGCACGGCCCGGCGGGGAAGGGGAGCGGTCAGTTCGCGCCGATGCGGCGGGCGTCGATGCTCTGGCGGTTCCCGGCGACGATCTCCCAGGTGAGAAGGTAGCGGCCGGCGCCGTTGGTGGCGATCGAGGTGCGGCGGAAGTTTCTCTGCACCCGCAGCTCGCTGACGCGGGACGGCGTGCCGATGGTGTTGCCCAGGGAGTCGATCTCGGCGGCGGACATGCCGAAGTCGTTCGAATTCTCCTGGGGCCAGCCCAGCCAGCTCAGCAGGAAATGGCCGTTGGGAGCGGCGGCCAGGGCCGGCGCGATGTGGGCGACGTCGTAGCCTTCGCCGCGCACCAGGGTGAGCTGCGGTCCGAGGAGGTTGCCGTTGGCGCCCACGGCCTGGGCGAAGATCCGGGACTGCGTGGTGATCGCGAGATCGCCCTGCCAGGCGACCAGGAAGCTGCCGTCCTTGCCCGCGGCGACCGTCGGCCGGCGCTGGCGCCCGGCGGTGTCGGTGTTGACGCGGAAGACGGGACCGACGGGCTGGCCCGATGCGCCGAGCAGCCGCGCGAAGACGCCGACCTCGCTGCCGTCCGCGCCTTCCCAGGCGATCAGGGAGGAAGAAGCACCGGCGGCGCCCACCGGCTGGCTGCCGGCGGCGCTGTTGAGGCGGATCTCGGCGCCGACGGGACCGCCGTTGGCGCTCAGGCTGCGCACGAAGATCCCACCGTCCGCGCTCTCCCAGGTCGCCAGCAGGTTGCCGCCGCGGCCGATGAGGCGCGGCAGGCGCTGGAAGCCGGCGGTGATGGAATTGAGGCGCACGCGGAGCGAGGCCGGCAGGCCGGCGGCGTCGAAGCGTTGCAGGTAGACGTCCTGATCGACGATCTTGCGCGACTCGATGTACGCGAAGCTGCGCACGTCGGCGATCTCTTCGGTCCAGGCGAGCACGAAGCCGCCGCCGGAGAGGAACGCCACCGAGGGATCGCGGCGGGCCGCGATCCGCTGCTCGGGAGCCGTGAGGGCATCGCTCTCCGCGAGCGTCAGCTCGGCGCCGGAGAGGCTGCCGTCGGCGGCGAAAAACTGTCCCCGCAAGCCTCTCTGATCGTTCTCCCACACCACCAGCGAGCGCCCATTGGAAGCGACCGCGGCGACGGGGTTCTGCTGTTTGAAGTCGGTACGGCGGTTGACCCGTACCTCGCGTCCCACGGGCTGCACCTCGCCCAAGGCAGGCAGGGCGAGGAGAGCAAGCGACGCGGCGGCGATCCATGCACGGGAAATTTGCGGTCTCATGTGTGGCGTCCTCCGAGAGACAAAGGGTGAAACGACTGCTTGTCTCCATTGTACTCCTGAAGGGAAGGAGGGGGGAGCGCTTTTCTAGCCTGGAGTGCCCGGCGGCGGATACGCGGCGCCGGCTGAGCTCCGGGCAAGGAACGTCAGGGCTCGTTCCAGGGTGCCGAAGCAGGGCAGATCGGCTTCCCGGAGAAGCGCGAAGTCGAGGAGGCGGGTGAGGTCCAACTGGTCCACGGTCGGTTTGTAGCTGCGGTTGGGGGGAAAATGGGCGGTGAGCCACTCTTTGATCCCGCGCCTCGATTCCCAGGAACCTTCCCAGCGGCTCCCGGGACGCAGGCCGGGCCGGGCGGCGGCACCTTTTCCCAGTGGCTTCCCGGCGATCCGGTCCAGGCAGGGGAGAAACAGCACCTCGTACTCCGGATGGAGAAGGACCAGAGCGGAGGGAAAAGGGAGCTCCAGCCCCTTGAGCCAGGCTGCCATGGCCGGACCGCGCTCCTTGGGGCAGGCGTCGTCCTCATCGCGGAGAATGAGCAAGGCCTCGACATCCCGCTTCGTCCGGATGAAGTTGGCGCCTTTCTCGAATCCCTGCTGTTGATGCAGGTTCTTCCAGCGGATGGCGGGAGCCCAGGGATGGGGAAAACCGGTCTCTATCGAGAGACGCGAAACCAGATTGTCGACAGCCCCGACCTCCCCATGGCCCTCGACCAGGATGTAGCCTTTCCCCAATCATTGCTCCGCGGCGACCAGGGGAAGCTCCTGCTGGAGCCCCTCCGTGCGAAGCACTTCGCCCAAGGTCAGGAGACCGGCGCGTACGGCGTCCCGCTGCTCCGCGGACATGGGCGCGACCGTCGTGCCCTCCTGCCCGCGAAGCACGACACGAACATCTTCCGGCTTCATCCGATCCAGGAGCTCCGGGCTGTGCGTCGTCACGATGACCTGGCTCCGGCGGCTGGCCTGCTCGAGAAAATCGTAAAGGAGGGGGATCGCTCCAGGATGCACCGTGAGCTCGGGCTCCTCGATTCCGATCACCGGAACCGGAGGTTCCTGGAGAAGCGCGGTCACGATCCCGGCGACGCGCAACGTGCCGTCGGACTCCTGTGTCGCATCAAACCATTTCGGCTTTTTATGCGGCGAGGTGTGGCGGAACTGCACGACCAGATAGCTGGCAGCCTGCGCCACTCGAATGTCCTCGGTGTCGCCGGTCAGCTTGAGCAGGGCGCTGATCAGCTCAGGCCTCCAGCTCTCCTTCGGCTGATCCTTGAGGGCTGATGCCCAGTTCGAGCCATGCCGGTCCATCGGCTTGGCGGGGTTGTACTTTTGCGGTGTCCGCAGTGTGTCCGGGAAAATCGCATAAATGGCAATCTGCTGGAGAGCATGCACCAAGGGCTGGAATCTGGCGTCTCCACCGATGATGGACAGGGCAAGGCTGTTGTCGTCGAGAGGCGGTGTCAGCCCTTGAGGCCCTTCGACCCATTTCCCGGATTCGATCCGGTACCGGATGTTTTCATTGCCGGTCCAGACCGTCGCCTCTTCCAGCTTGACCTTGTACTCCTCCGCCTTGTCCCCTCGGAGCTCGAAGGAGTAGGAGGCTGGCTGACCGGCCTCGAGCAGAAGATCCAGATGGATCGAAACGTTGGACGGGTGGCCGCCGTTCCAGCGGCGGACCGCGCCGATCCCGTGGCGGTGAGTGATCGCGCCGGAGAGCCCCATGTTCA
>Ga0307506_10000032_pt1 | contig 63393 bp, 63 predicted proteins | sample 25_S_MG_FD_202175 | JGI IMG/M metagenome (GOLD analysis project Ga0307506, IMG submission 202175) | Soil microbial communities from Populus trichocarpa stands in riparian zone in the Pacific Northwest, United States - 25_S | ecosystem: Environmental > Terrestrial > Soil > Riparian zone > Trees... | reverse complement strand
TGCCGTTGTCGCGATAGGACTCGCGCAGCAGGATGCAGGGTTTGGAGTTGCGGTTCGGGACGACCTCGATGTACATGGCTACCGAGTATAGAGAGGAAATTGCCGCCATGCAATAGGCGTGGCGATGCAAATTACGCCCGATAAGGCAAATTACATGGCTACAGATGATTCGGATGGTCTAGGCACAACTCCAACCAGGACAATCGGTTGCGCCAATTTCAGGCTCGGCCTTGGAAGAACTTCGGTTTAAACCACCACTGGAAAAACTTCTTCACCCCCGGCGTCAGCTTGCCGCGGCGCCAACTGTCGGCGGCTTTTTTGATGACCTCGCCCTGGGTGGGGTAGGGGTGGATGACGCTGGCGATCTTGCCGAGGCCGATTTTGTGGGTGATGGCGAGGCAGAGCTCGCCGAGCATGTCTCCGGCGTGCTCGGCGACCAGGGTGGCGCCAAGGATCTGGTCGGTGCCTTTCTTCAGATGGATGCGGAGGAAGCCTTCGTCGGCGCCGTCGAGGATGGCGCGGTCGACGGTGGAGAGGGGGACGGTGACGCTGTCGACCGCGATCCCCTTCTTCTCGGCGTCCTTCGCGTAGAGGCCGACGTGGGCGATCTCGGGCGTCGTGTAGGTGCACCAGGGGATGGTGAGGGCGCTCGCCTTGGAGCGGCCGAAGAAGAGGGCGTTGCCGATGACGATGCGCGCCTGGGCGTCGGCGACGTGGGTGAACTGGAAACGGGAGGCGACGTCGCCGCAGGCGAAGATCTTCGGGTTGGTGGTGCGCAGGTGGTCGTCCACCTCGACGCCTTTGCGGGAGTATTTGACCCCGGCGGCCTCCAGGTTCAGCCCTTCGACGTTCGGCGCCCGGCCGGCGGCGACGAGGATGCAGTCGGCGGCGATCTCCTTGCGCTGACCGCCGGCTTCCACGGCGAGGATCCTCTCCTTACCGCGCAGCTTCACGTCCAGGATCTTGGTGTGGAATTCGAGCTGCACGCCGTCATGGATCATCACCTGCTGCACGATCCCGGCGGCGTCGGCGTCCTCGCGGATCAGGACGTGGCCGTCCTTGTCGAGGAGGGTGACGCGGCTGCCGAAGCGGGCGAAGGCCTGGGCCAGCTCGCAGCCGATCGGGCCGCCGCCGATCACCACCAAGCGCTCGGGGAGCTCGGTAAGATTGAAGACCGTCTCGTTGGTGAGGTAGCCGGCCTCGGCGAGACCGGGGATGGGCGGCACGGCGGCGCGGGCGCCGGTGGCGATGACGGCGCGCCGGAAGCGCAGGCGCTTGCCGCCCACCTCGATCTCGTCCGGTCCGGTGAAGCGGCCGTCGCCCAGGAAGACGTCGATCCCCAGACTTTTGAAGCGGGGGGCGCCGTCGACGTCGCTGATGCCGGCGCGCAGCCGGCGCATGCGCGCCATGGCGGCGGCGAAATCGCCGTGGCTGCGCGGATCGGCGGCCGGCGCGCCGAAACGCTCCCGCCCTTGGCGCACATCCTGCCAGGCGCGGGCGGCGCGGATGATGCCTTTCGACGGCACGCAGCCGACGTTCAGACAGTCGCCGCCCATCAGATGCCGTTCGATGAGGGCGACCTTGGCGCCGAGCCCCGCCGAGCCGGCGGCGGAGACCAGGCCGGCGGTGCCGCCGCCGATCACCACAATGTGATAGCGCGGCGCCGGCTCCGGATTCACCCAGTCCGGCGGATGGACGTTGGCGAGGAGCTCGCGGTTGTACTCGTCCAGCGGCTCTACCGGGGAGGGTCTGTGGATCGGTGGGGGCTCACTCATGTTTGATGCCCTCCCGGCGTCTCGCCGATCTGCTGCTTCAGCGCCTTGCCGGCCAGGCGGGTGATGAAGGTGGTGACGATCACGGTGGCGAGGAGGCCGATGCCCAGGGTCACCCAGTAGGCGGTCCCCTTTTCGGTCTTCGCGCCTCCGGCGCCCCCGGCGATCACCGCGAGGCTGCCGGCGGCCTTGCCGTAGTAGACGTAGAGCAGCGTGCCGGGCAGCATGGCGACCGACGCCAGGAAATAGTCGAGGAAACGGACCTTGGTGAGGCCGAGCCCGTAGTTCAGCAGGTTGAAAGGGAAGATGGGGGAGAGGCGCAGCAGCGCCACGATCTTGAACCCTTCCTGCCCGACGGCCTTGTCGATGGCGGCGAACTTGGCGTTGCCGGCGATCTTCTTCTCGATGGCGCGGCGCGCCACGTAGCGCGCCACCAGGAACGAGCCGGAGGCGCCGAGAGTGGCGCCGCAGAAGGTGTAGAGGGTCCCCTTGACCAGCCCGAAGATGGCTCCCGAGGCGAGAGTGAGGAGGGAACCCGGGATGAAGGCGACCGTGGCGACGGCATAGCCGAGGATGAAGACGATGGGCCCCCAGACGCCCAGCCCTTCCACCCAGGCGGCGAACTGCGGGATGTACTGGCCGGCCCGGCGCCCGCCCAGGAGCAGGAGGGCGAGCACGGCGGCGCCGAGGACGGCATAGGTGATGAGCTTGCCGCGGCTCCCGGATTTCTTCTCCCCGGGTGCAGGGGCGGTCGGATCGGCGGCGTTGGCGCTGCTGCTCAAGGGCGGCTCCTCCAGGCCAAGCGGGCCGGGTGGTGGCGCCCCTCTCCCGGCAGGGTGGGTGTGCGATGGGAGAGGGGACGGGGGCGCGCCGCGTCAGGCGGTCGCCCAGATGGCGGCGGCGACCAGCACGCCGCCCATTCCCGCGAACATCACCGCCAGCGCGGCGAAGTTGCCCCACCAGGTCCCCTCCTTGGCGGTCTTGCCGAGGAGCATGAGACCGGCGCAGGCCAGGGCGAGCTGGATGACGATGAAGAGGATCGACGCGGCGCTCGAAAACGACACGCCAGGGTCCTTCTTGCCGGCCAGGAGCAGGTTGACGCCGATCAGGACTACGCCGGCCACCAGGGTTGCGATGGTGATGAAGTCCCACCGGGTCGGCCGCGGCAATTCGATCTTCGGCAGCTTCAAGGATGCCTCCATTCCAGTGCCTCCAGGTTGAGCGAAACGCCGCGATGGTACCACGCCCTTCCCCGGCTGCAAGCGCCTGACGCTGAAGCGGCAGGTGGAGCGCGCGCAGCAGTCAGAAGCCTTCCCTGGTGCTATCTTTCGACACGTGAACGTCATAGACGACAGCCGTCCGCGCGTCCCGCGGTCGGCTCGCCGCCTGCCCGGATTTCGCGCCTGGGCTCGGTCCGACCGCTTCCCGAAGACCGGCCGGGTCGACTACCTCTCCGGTGAGGTCGACGTCGACATGAGCCCGGAGGACCTCCAGACCCACGGCACCCTGAAGGCCGCGCTCGCGGCCGAGCTGTTCCTGCTGGTCGCCAGGCCGCAGCGCGGTTACGTCTTCGTCGACCGCACCCGGGTGACATCCCCCGCCGGCGATCTCTCGGCGGAGCCTGACGTCGTCGTCGCTCTGTTCTCCTCGCTGGATGCCGGCCGCGTCCGGCAGGTCCCGGCGGCACAGCCGGCGCCCGGCCGCTTCGTGGAGCTCGAAGGAGCGCCCGATCTCGTGATCGAGATCGTCAGCGACAGCTCGGAGACCAAGGACACGGAACGCCTGCCCATCCAGTACGCGCAGGCCGGAATCCCCGAGCTCTGGCTGCTGGACGCGCGGGGGAGCGAGGTGCGCTTCGAAGCATGGCTTCTGGCGGACGGCGCCTACCAGCGGGTCGAGCCGGACGCCGAGGGCTGGAGCCGCTCCGCTCTCCTCAAATCCGACTGCCGCGTCACGCGCCAGCCGGCCCCGCACGACGGCTGGCTTTACTCCCTGGAGATCCGGTCAGTCGGCCCCCTGGTGCTCCGGCCGCAGCAGGTCGAGCACCGTCTTCACCGGCGCGAAGGTCTCGTCCGGGACCTCCACGAACACCGTGTTCCAGCCCGCCATGGCGCCGTTCCAGAGGCCGGGGCGCTCCAGGGCTTTGAGGGGGCGTCCCTCGTGCGATTTGGTGGCGATGAAGACGGTGGCGGGATCGATGAAGCGCTCCAGGTCGTAGGGATTGCCGTGGCGGTCGCGGAGGGCGCAGGCGAGGTCGGCCGGGTTGAAATGGGTGGAGGACTTGAGGATCTTTTGCTGCTCGGGTGACTGCGGATCGATCTGCGAGGTCTCGACGATCTGCAAGGAGACGTCGCCGGCCGGAGACTCGACCCAGAAGGGGCCGCCTCCAGGCTCCCCCTGATTGCGCACGACGCCGCAGACGCGCAGGGGACGGTCGAGGAGCTGGATCAGCGTCCGGCGGCGCTCTTCGCTGTCGTCCTCCTGGGGAGCCTGGCGGGAGAGATCCTCGGCGAGGAACCTGTCGACCTCGTCGAGGAGCTCGACGGGTGCCGGGCCGACTGCGAGCCTTTCCAGATAGCCGAAGATCCGTGCCTGGAGAGTCACCAGGGCGCCGGCGAGGAGCTTCTTCCAGAGCAGACCGGTGGCCTTGCGGGAGTCCGGCACGACGTTGTCGATGTTCTTGAGCAGCACCACGTCCCAGCCCTGATGTCCCAGCGCGTTGAGATTGGCGATCAGGGAGCCGTGGCCTCCGGGACGGAAGAGGAGGGTGCCGTCGTCCTGGCGGAACGGGTGGTTTTCGAGATCGACGGCGAGAGTGTCGGTGGCCGGGCTCTGGTGCGAGAAGGTGACCGCGAAGCGGCAGCCGGAGCGCTTCTCGTGGCGTGGCCGGGCGTCCTGCAACAGCGCGGTGAAACCCGCTTCGTGCTGCGGCGAGACGGTGAGGTGGAGACGGCAGACGCCTTCCGCGTCGCGCGTATAGGCGGCCGCCTCGACCAGGTGCTCCTCGACGGCGGTGCGCGCCTCGCCCTCCTCGCGATGAAACTTCAGCAGGCCTTTCGGCTTCTCCGCGTAGCCGAGCCCTGAGTCCGCGAGCAGCGCGCGGACGACGGCCTGCCGGTCGTCCAGGCTCAGGCTTTGCTGCCGGACCGCGGCGGCGAGGTCCTCATAGAAGGCGAAGCGGGAGAGGCTGTCGAAAAACGTCTCCGTCTCGCCGCCTCCGGCTTCCAGCAGCCCCTTGAACATGCGGCTCGCGGCGCCCGAGGCGGGGACGAGCTTGCCGATGCGGCCGGCGGCGGACGCGGCGGCGAAGGCGGCGAGCAGGGCCGCGTGGTCGCCGGGAAAGAGCTGCCGGATGCCGTCACCGACCTGGCAGGGGCGCAGGAGATGAGCGTACGGCGGCGGATTGCGGAACAGCTCGACCTGGCGCGCCGCTTCCTCCAGAGCGATGCCCAGAGCGTCCATGCGGCGGATGTCGGTGGCAGAGAAGAGGGAGGCTGGGGCAGACAGATCATCGGGCATGGCGGAGTAATTCTACAACTTCTTTAAGACGCGGAGCATTGCGATCCTTCTCCTTGAGGATCGGCTCCGTGACGGGCCAGTCGATTCCGATCGCGGGATCGTTCCACAGCACCGAAATCTCGTGCTCCGGATGGTAGAAGTCCGTGCACTTGTACTGCACATGGGCGGTCTCGCTGGTCACCACGAAGCCGTGGACGTAACCGGGGGGGACGTAGAGCTGGTGATGGTTCTCGGAGGAGAGGGTGGCGCCCACCCACTGCCCGAAGGTGGGGCTGTCCGGCTTGGCGTCCACCGCGACGTCGAAGATCTCGCCGAGGATGGCGCGCACCAGCTTGCCCTGGGGATGGCGGAGCTGGGCGTGCAGGCCGCGCAAGGTGCCGCGCACCGAGAACGAGTGGTTGTCCTGGACGAAGGGGTCCGGAATGCCGTTCGCCTGGTACTTCTCCTGGTGGTAGGTTTCGAGGAAGAAACCGCGCGGGTCCTTCCAGACCACGGGCTTGACGAGGATGACGCCGTCGAGACGCGTCGGCTCGAATTCGATCTCTCTGGACATCAGGATTTTCAGCTCCGGATCAGACCGAGGCGTTCGCGTTCGTACTTGCCGGCCTGCACGGCCTGGCACCAGTCGCGGTTGGCCAGGTACCAGCGGACGGTGGCGCGCATCCCCGTGGTGAAGTCGTGTTGCGGCTCCCAGCCGAGCTCGCGGCGGATTTTGCTCTCGTCGATGGCGTAGCGCCGGTCGTGGCCGGGACGGTCGGCGACGAAGGTCTTGAGGTCGCGGTAGGAGGCGAGGCCGCGGGCGCGGAGCGCCGGGTTCGTGGCGGCGGGCATCTCTTCCTCCAAAAGGTCGCAGATGGTGTCCACCACCTCCATGTTGGTGCGTTCGCTGCGCCCTCCCAGGTTGTACTTCTCTCCCGGCCTGCCGCCGCGGAGGACGGTGAGGATGCCGCGGCAGTGGTCTTCCACGTACAGCCAGTCGCGGACGTTGGCGCCGTCGCCGTAGATGGGCAGCGCCTTGCCTTCGAGCGCGTTGAGGATCATCAGCGGGATCAGCTTCTCGGGAAACTGGTACGGGCCGTAGTTGTTCGAGCAGTTGGTGATCAGCGCCGGCAGCCCGTACGTCTCGCCATGCGCCCGGATCAAGAGGTCGGCGGCGGCCTTGGAGGCGGCGTAGGGCGAGTTGGGGGCGTACGGGGTGGTCTCGGAGAAGAGGCCGGTCGGCCCCAGGCTGCCGTAGACCTCGTCGGTGGAGACGTGGAGGAAGCGGAAGGCGTCCCCCGCTCCCTCTTGCCAATAAAGCCGCGCCGCCTCCGCCATCTCGAAGGCGCCGACGACATTGGTGCGCACGAACTCGCTGGCGTCCTCGATCGAGCGGTCGACGTGGCTCTCGGCGGCGAAGTTGAGCACTGCCGTCGGCCGGTGCTCGGCGAAGAGGCGGCGCACCGCCTTGCGGTCGGCGATGTCCTCCTGCTCAAAAACGAGGCGTGGGTTGCCGAGGAGGCCGGCGAGGCTCTCCAGGCTCCCCGCGTAAGTGAGCTTGTCCAGGACGACGACGCGGGCGGTAGTCTCCGGCGTTTCCGCCAGGACCAGACGGACGAAGTTGCTGCCGATGAATCCGGCTCCGCCGGTGACGAGGAGAGTTTCCATGGGCGCGGAAGTATATCTTAGGCATAGAATCCCCCCGATGGTCGATCCAATGCTTGAGAGGCGTCCCGCTTGAATCCCTGGCACGCCGTGCTGCTCGCCGTGGTCCAGGGGATCACCGAGTTCATCCCGGTCAGCTCCTCCGCGCACCTGATCCTCGTCCCCTTTTTCCTGGGGTGGAAGGACCAGGGGCTCGACTTCGACATCGCCACCAACACCGGCACCCTGATCGCCGTGCTGGTCTACTTCCGCCGCGACGTCCGCGACCTGGTGGTCGGCTTCTTCACCGGGCAGCCGCGGTCGACGCAGGCAGGGGGAGACGGCGACGGTCATCCTGACTACTACCCAAGGCGCCTGGCGTGGGCCATCACGCTGGGCACCATCCCGGCCGGCATCGCCGGGCTGCTCATCCACGACTGGGTGAAGACCCAGGCGCGCAATCCGCTCCTCATCGCCGGCACCTCGATCGGCTATGGCCTCCTGCTCCTGCTGGCCGACCGCCTGGGCCGGAAGGAGCGCACGCTCGGCGACCTCGGGATCTCCGCCGCCCTGCTCATCGGCGTGGCGCAGGCTCTCGCCCTGATCCCCGGTACCTCGCGCTCGGGCATCACGATCACCGCCGCCCTCCTGCTCGGCTTCTCCCGGCCCGCCGCCGCCCGCTTCTCTTTCCTGCTCAGCATCCCGATCGGCGTGCTGGTGGCCCTGAAGAGCGCCAAGGACCTCCACGACGCCCATGTCACGGCGGCCTCTCTCGTCCCGATGGCGATCGGCATCGTGGTTTCAGCCGTGATGGGGTACCTGGTGATCGCCTGGCTGCTCTCCTGGCTGCGCCGGCAGAGCCTGACCGTCTTCGTGGTCTACCGGCTGCTCCTGGGAGCTCTCATCCTTTTGATGGTCTATCGGATGTAAGGCGCAGGATGTGATTCAGAAATTGTGACTCCCAGGTTATTGACAAAAGCGGATGCAACTCCTACACTTCATCTTGCGGGGAGGTTAAGCCTCCTCTCATCCCTCCAAAGGAGCGCCCCGGAGCGCTCCTCTTTTTTTGGGTCCGCTAGCCGCCGAGGACAGCCTTTTTGAAATCTTTGCCGGGGGCCGGGTCGGGGCCGATCCAGGTGGAGAGGATGGCATCGGCGGTCGCCTTGCCGGGGAGCACGCCCTTGTCCTTGCCGCCGACCTGCACATGGGTGCCTTCGTTGGGGACATAGGTCAGGACCAGCTTCTGCCCCTTGCCGACGCCGTCCATCCAGCCGCACAGGGTGGTAAAGTTTTTCTTCACCTCGGCCGAGGCGTTGGGGGTGTTGGCCTCCAGCCCCTCGCTCCAGGCGTCGCACATCTGGTCCTTGCTGACGTCATAGATGAAGGACAGCGCCATCTGGCGGTGAGCGTCGGCGGCGAGGACCTTCTGCGCCGATTTCTCCTTCTGGGGGAGATAGAGCCCGCCGACGTACACCTTGATGAAGAGCTTGGTGCGCAGGCCCATCCCGTTGAGGACCAGGCTGCTGCCGCCGGCGTCCGCTTTGTCGGGCAGGGTGACGCCGGCGAGGGTTCCCGCGCCGGCGGGAACGGCCAGGGAAAGGGCGAGGAGAGCGGGGAGCAGGGTTTTTCTCATAGAGTCCTCCGAAGAGTGAGGATCGATCTTAGCTGATTGGAGGGGGATGCTGACGGATGCCGAGCTCGTGGCGCGCGCGCTGAAGGGCCATCAGGAGGCCTTTCGGGAGATCGTCGTGCGTTTCGAGCGCCCGATCTACAGCCTGGTGGCGCGCATGGTGCAAGATCCGGGGCTGGCCGAGGATCTGGCGCAGGAGGTGTTCATCAAGGCCTTCCGGCGGCTCGACACCTATGACCCGCAACGCAAATTGTCGAGCTGGCTGTTCAAGATCGCCCACAACACCACCATCGACCATCTCCGCCGGCACGCGCCGGAGACCGTGCCTCTCGAAGCGGAGAAAGACGATGAGCGGAGCGGGGGCGGCGGTCTCGCCGCCGTGCTCTCGGACACCGGCACGGAGAGCCCCGCCGCCGCCGCCGAGCGGCGGGACATGGGGCGCGCCCTTGAGAGGGCCATCGCCCGCTTGCGCGCGGAGTACCGGGAGTCGGTGGTGCTGTTCTATCTCGAAGGGGCCTCGTACCAGGAGATCTGCGAAGCGACCGGGCTGCCCCTGGGGACGGTGAAGACCAATCTTCACCGCGCCCGCAAGGAGCTCGCCCAGCACATGTCCGATCTGGGGTTTGGACCCAAGCCGGCCGGAGCCGGCGAAACCCGCGGCGCTCCGGCCTCGTAGGGCCGGATGGAGAAAGATAAGATGCGCTCCCCTCATCACGACATCGATCCCGACATCCTGGACCGCTGGCTCGACGCCGAGCACCAGGACCGCGCCGAGGAGGCTGAAGCCGCCTTGCAGGCGCTGTTCGCCACCCTTCCCCCCATGGGTCCGCCGGCCGGTTTCGCCGACCGCGTGCTCCTGCGGGCCGGGCTGGCGCCCGTGCCCGCGCCGCGGAGCCTCTTCGCCTCGCTCTGGCTGCGCGCGTCGCTGGTCCTCAGCTTCCTGGCGCTCAGCGTCTCGCTGTTCTGGCTGCCGCAGACGGTGCGCGCCTTCGCGGGCCTGTGGAGCCTGAGCGACCTGGTGCGCATGACGACCGGCTCGGTGATCGAAGCCTGCCGCTGGCTGGGCTCGGCGGTCGGGCTGGGGGAGCTTGTCCTCACCGTCGGCCGTGCGCTGGCGGCACCCCTGGAGACCCCCGCCGTGGCGTATGCCATGGTCTTGTGCCTTCTGGTGTCGATGGTTGCCTTCCGCTTTCTCCGCAACCTCATCACCCGTGACAGGAGCTTGAGTCATGAAGCCGTCTGATCAGCAGCCTCGATTTTTCGCTGCCGCGAAGTGGATCTTCCGGGCCGGGGCGGTGACGCTCCTCCTCGGCCTTCCCGCCCATGCCCAGAGCAAGCCGCCCATCCCGCCCCCCGCGCCGCCGGCTCCGGCCGCCGCGCCGGACACCCAGGGCCTGCGCGAGGCGATCACCGCCAAGTACGAGGTCCTCGTCGTCTCCAACGGCGTCGTCCTGAAGCCGCGCACGGAAGAGCTCGGCGTCCGCACCATCGAGGTGAGCGGCGACACCATCGCGGTCAACGGCGAGCGCGTGAGTGAAGGCGTGCTGCGCGCCTGGCTGGGCGAGCAGGCCGAGCCGGTCCTCCGCCTGCACCGCCTGCGCCCCGCCGAGCGGCAGTCGCTGTTCAATCTGAAACCGAGCGTGGGGGAGACGGAGATCCCCGCCGCGAGCGCCGCGCCGGCCGTGGAGACCCCGGAGACCCCGGAGCCGGACGACGACGAGACCCCGGAGGTCGACGAGACGCCGGCGGCGCCGATGGCTCCCGAAACCCCCGAGGCTCCCGAAGAGCCGGAGATACCGTCGGCCAGCTCCGCCAAGCGGGTGAAGATCGGCGGCGGGATCACCATCGACAAGGACGAGAACGTCCAGGAGGCGGTGGCGGTCCTGGGCTCCGTGCGGGTGGAGGGCCAGGTGGCCCGGAACGTGGTCGCCGTCGGCGGCTCGGTGATCATCAACGGCAAGGTGGGCGGCGACGTGGTGTCGGTGGGCGGCAGCGTCCACCTCGGCCAGCACGCCGAGGTGATGGGGAACGTCACCAGCGTCGGCGGCACCATCGACCGCGACGAGGGCTCCAAGGTCCACGGCTCCACGCAGGACGTGGGGGTCGGCGGCGGCGGCCGGCGCTGGGACCGCGACATCGACATCGACACCGGGTTCCGGCCCTTCGGCCTGCTGTGGTCGCTGATCTGGCTGATCGCGCTGGCGCTGCTCACCTTCCTGACCTTGATGCTCGGCCGGCGCCGCGTCGAACGGGCGGAGGCCTATGTGGCGGCCGAGCCGTGGAAGGCCGGGCTCGTCGGTCTGCTGGCGGTGCTCCTCTTCCTGCCGCTGCTGCTGGTCGTCACCGTCCTGCTGCTCATCACCCTGATCGGCTGCGCGCTCATCGCGCTCTACCCGTTCTTCGCCATCATCCTCGCCCTGTTGCTGTTCGTGGGATACACGGCGTCGGTGCACCGGCTGGGTATCCTTCTGGAAGAGCGGTTCAACCGGCGCTTCGGCAGCCCGTACGCGGTCGCCCTGATGGGGTTGCTGGCGCTCCAGGTGTGGATCATTCTCGGGACCCTCCTCAATCTGATCGGCGGCTTTCTCCATGTGATCGGCATCCTTTTCGTGATCTTCGGGCTCGCGGCGCACGTCGCGGCGGTGATCGTGGGCCTGGGCGCGATCATCCTCGACCGCCTCAACGGGCCGGCCGCGGCGGCTGCCGTTCCCCCGGCTCCGTTCGGACCCCCGCTCCAGCCGGCGTCTCCGATCTCTCCGGCACCGCCCGCCGCTCTGCCGCTGTCCGCGGAGTGGGACGAGGAGGAGAGGCGCTGGGAGGAAGAGAGAGAAGACCCTGGCCGCTCCGAGGAGCCGCCGCCTCCCGAGAGCTGACCGCTGCGGCATCGGCGCCCGCTTCTCTGAGAAGAAGCGGGCGCTTTTCGGTTTTATGATGGGGCCATGGCGATCCCGCTCCTTCCCGTCGAAGAAATCCTCGCCCCTGATCCGCTCCAGGCCCCGCCGGCAGGGCCGCCGGAAGACCAGCCGATCGGATCCTCGCGCGAAGGCCGCGAGATCATCGGCCACGTCTTCGGCGGCGGCCCTCTCCATGTCAGCCTCATCGCCGGCTGCCACGCCGACGAGCCGGTGGGGCCGGCGATGCTGCGCCGTCTCGCCGCCTGGCTGGCCGCGCGGCCGGCGGACGATCCCTTTCTGCGCGCGGCCACCTGGTCCCTGGTCCCCCACGTCAACCCGGACGGCGAGGCACGCAACGCCGCCTGGAGCGCGACGACCCTGCCGGCGGTGGACCACCGCGGCGCCGCCGACCGCGCTTACGACCTCTCCCTCTGGCTGCGCCGGGCCGTGCGCGAGGCGCCGGGAGACGACATGGAATTCGGCTTTCCCTTCGCCGCGGACGACGCGGAGGCCCGCCCGGAGAACCGGGCCGTGGCGGCATTTCTCGCCGCCGGCGCGCCGTTCCATCTCCACGCCAGCTTCCACAGCATCGGCTTCGCCACCGGCCCATGGTTCCTCATCGAGCCGGCCTGGATCGATCGTACGGGCGGCCTGCGCCAGCGCTTGCGGCAGCGCGTGAGCGACATGGGCTACCGGCTGTTCGACGTCGACCGCGGCGGCGAGAAGGGCTTCCGCCGCATCGACGAGGGCTTCTCGACCCGCCCCGACTCGCGCTCCATGCGCGCCTGGTTCGAGGCGCGCGGGGACGCGGCGACGGCGGCCCTCTTCCGCCCCAGCTCCATGGAATACATCCGCTCCCTGGGCGGCGATCCGTTCACCCTGGTGTCGGAGATGCCCCTCTTCCTGCGCCCGCTGGAAGAGGGGGAGACGGGGCGGCCGGACGATCCTCTCTTCCGTGCCTGGCGGCTGCGGCTGTCCGCCTTGCGCACCCCCGGGGAGATCCATGCCGAGGCCGCCCGCTCCGGCGTCCTCGGCATGCCCCTGCGCGACCAGATGCGCCTCCAGCTCGCCTTCCTCAACGAGGCGCTGGCGGCGGTGGCTGTCTAGTCCCGGGCTTTAGTCGCCGCCCGCGATGGAGGGGATGGAGCGCAGGTATTCATAGACCGCCCGCAGGTCGCGGTCGGTCATCTTGCCATAGACCGGCCACGGCATCACCTGGAGGAGCCGGCTGGGATTTTCGGGGTCGTGGCCGGTGCGCAGGGTGTTCTTGAATTGGGGATAGGTGAGACCGGCGGGCAGGCCGTGCTCGTCCGGCGTCAAGTTCGCCGAAATGAAGGGACCGAAAGCCTGTCCGCCCGCCAGGTAGCCGGCGGCGTTGATGCGCTCGGGCTGGCCCTGGTGCGGATCGCCGCCGTCGAGATACGGAGGGTTGGTGTGGCAGTCGTTGCAGCCGCCCTGGGCGTTGACGATGTAGCTGCCGAGCCCCAGGAGGGTGCGGTCCCGGCCGCGCAGAGTCAGGTGGACCGGCGCGATCTCATAGCCGCGCCGCACGCGCGCGGCTTCATCGGCTTGCGGGGTCTGCCCGCTGGAAACTCCGGCGAGGGCGGTGACGGCTCCAGAGATGGCAAGGATCGGCAACCATGTTTTGGCTTTCATCATTTGTCTCCTTGTTCGAGCTCGGTTCGCAGAGCGAGTGAAGTGATCAGGCGGTGCAGGTGGTTGGGATGCAGGCCGAGGCGCTCGGCGGCGCGGGTGACGGTGCCGCCGCTCGCCGCCAGGGCGTCGAGGATGATCTCGCGCTTGAAACGGTTCAGGGCCTCGTGGTACGTGGCCGCCGCGCCGGACGCGGATGGCGCCGAGGCGCCGGGTCCGGTTTCGAGCAGCGTCTCGGGCAGGTCGTCCGGCCGGATGACGTCGTCCTGTCCGAGGACCACCGCGCGTTCGATCGCATTGGACAGCTCGCGGATGTTGCCCGGCCATGCATAGCGCAGAAGCAAGGATCGCGCCGCCGGCGCGATGCCCAGCGGCCGGCCGCGGACGGCGCGGCCATGGAGAGCGGAGAAGTGGGCGGCGAGGAGCGGGATGTCCTCGCGCCGCTCGCGCAGGGGGGGCAGGGTGAGGGCGATGACGTTCAGCCGGTAGTAGAGATCGGAGCGGAAGGTGCCGGCGGCGATGGCTTGCGGGAGGTCGCGGTTGGTGGCCGCGATCAGCCGGACGTCCGCGGTCAGCGGCTGGGTGCCGCCGACGCGCTCGAAGGTGCGCTCCTGGAGCACGCGCAGCAGCCGGGCCTGGAGGGCGAGCGGCATCTCGCCCACCTCGTCGAGGAAGAGAGTGCCGCCGCGCGCCACCTCGAGCTTGCCGGATTTGCGCGCCACGGCGCCCGTGAAGGCCCCCTTCTCGTGGCCGAAGAGCTCGCTTTCGAGCAGCGTCTCGGAGAGCGTGGCGCAGTTGATGGCCACGAACGGATGCCCGGCCCGCCGGCTGGCGGCGTGGACGGCGCGCGCCGCCAGCTCCTTGCCGGTGCCGCTCTCGCCGAGGATGAGAACGGTCGCCGGGGTGGGCGCCACCTTGGCGATGAGCTCCACGACGCGGCGCAGGCCGGGGCTCTCGCCGACCAGACCGGGGCCGATCTCGGCCGCCTGGAGGCGCCGGTTTTCCCGTTCGAGCTGCTGGTAGCGCAGCGCCGTGGCGAGAGCGCCGGCGGTGAGCACGCCCACCGCGGCCAGCATCTGCAGATGCTCCTCGTCGAAAGCCGTCTCCGTCCGCCGGGTGTCGACATAGAGGAGCCCGAAGGCCTTGTCCTGATGCATCAGCGGCACGGCGAGGAGAGCTTGCACCCCGGCGCCCGTGACGCTCTCGGCCGGCGCCGGCCCTCCCTGTGGACCGTTCCACAGCAGCGCGGCGCGCTCGGCGAGGACGCGGCGCAGCAGGGTACGGCTGACCGCGAAAGGCGCCTCCTCCGCGACGGAGGGGCCGGTCTGCCGGTAGACCGCCGAGGGGGCGTCCTCGTCGCCGTCGAGAAAGAGCACCGCCCCGCGCTCACCGGCGACAGCCTCCAGCACGAGCTCGAGCAGCCGCCCCGCGAGAGCCTCGGGCTCGCGTAGCGCGCCGCAGGCGGCGGCGATCTGCAGCAGGGCGGCGAGCGAGCGCGCCGCGCGGTCGTCCCGGCCGGCGGCCGGCGCGTGCCCGCCGCGCAGACCACCTTTCAGATAGATCGAGTCCCCCACCGGCAGCCGGATCGCGGTCCCCGCTTCCAGGGCCGCCTCCTCGGACAGGACCGGCTCCGCCGCCGGCTCGTCCTCCAGGGAGACCAGGAACGTCGAATCGCCGATCGCCACCAGATCGCCGTGCCGTAGCGGCGCCTCGTGCACCGGCCGCCCGTTGATGAACGTGCCGAGGCGGCTGTCGAGATCGCTGATCCGCCATCCGTCCGCGCCGCGGCGCAGCGTGCAGTGGTGCCGTGACACCGACAGCTCGGGGATACGCAGATCGTTGGTCGGATGCCGGCCCACGGCGAGCGTGTCGCCGGCGAGGTCGAAGGTCCGTCCCCGCAGGGGACCGGTGAGAGCGACGAGAGAGGGGAACGCCATGAATAGGTCGACGCGCGGCGAGGAGCCGCGCCGCGTTACTCTATCCCAGGCCGGCGGTTCCACCGCCGTCCGCTTTTCTGCGCTTTTCTGTTTGAAGGAGCCCCTTTCATGTCCGAATCCACTGACTCCGCTCTCGAATATCTGATCCCGGTCCGTTACGACGCCACCGACTGCTCGCTGACCCTCCTCCATCCGAATCTGTCCCTGCGTCCGGGCGACCGGGTGATCTGGGCCTTCGAGGGGGTGCCCGCCGACTGGACGCCCTGGCTCCAATTCAAGCCGGGAGACCCGGAAGCCGGCTTCCTCGGACCGTTCGCCAGCCTGGCCCAGATCGAGGGCGGCATCTCGGGGCACTGCCGCGCCGACTTGACGGGGCTCCCCGTCACCTGCACCTACCGCGTCTGCATCCAGAAAGGGCTCGGCCTCGACTGGCAGGCCACCACCGCCGCGGTCTGCAGCCAGCAGGCGACCCTCCTCGTCCACGCCAGGGAGCAACCGCCGCTCCGGACGTTCAACGTGAAGAGCGCGGGAGAAGGCAAGCTCGCCGTCGAGCCCCTGGGCGTGCCCCTGCGGACCGGCGAGACCGTCGAGTGGATCTTCGACGTCCCCGGCGACCCCGCGCTCTGGCGTCCGCGTATCAACTTCGGCCGCTACGCGGGGACCGGCACCGTCCCCAACCAACTCCTCGGCCCCTTCACCTGCCTGCTCTACGAGCAGGGGAAGGTGACGGGGCTGGGCAATTCGGGAGTGCCGGGAACCTACTTTTTCGAGGTCTCCCTCATCTCGCTCGCCACCGGCCAGGTCGAGTGGATCGGCAGCGACGATCCGGCGATCGACAACATGGGGCCGATCTGGGATCCGGTATCGGGAGGGCCGGCCGGGTAGGACGAACGCAAACCCCTCTTCGTGCCGAAATCTTCATCCCCGGGCGGCTTGTCGGCCAAGCAAGTCAGGCGTCACCCCTTGACCGCCGTGCGAGGGGGCTGTATTCTCCCGCTCTCGCGGCGCGTTCCCCCGAAACATCGCTTCGCGTTCTGCGCGGATCGGTTTGCCGCAAGCCCTCGTCGGGGCGTAGCTCAGCTTGGTAGAGCGCACGGTTCGGGACCGTGAGGCCGGAGGTTCAAATCCTCTCGCCCCGACCATTTCCTCCCTGTGAACAAGATCGGAAAGCCCGCAGGCTGTGACGCGCGTCGGATCGGGGAGCTCGTAGTCGCGGCGCGCGAGGGCGTTCCCCACCGCTTCGAAGAGGGCACGCTGCGGGTATTTGGGAGTGTTCGGCGAGGCTGGATCGCTCTTGTCGAAGAGCGTCGGAGATTGTGCATCGAGGAGCTGATTCAGACGCCTGGCCTGGTCGAGCAGAGTCCCCGCGATCTCATGCCGTTCGGCATGGAGGTCCGACCGGTCCATTCCCGGGTAGACCGAGAAGAGACTGAACGCGCCCGGAATCCAGCGCTGCGTCTCTCGCCCGAAGAGGAGCAGGGCGAAGTTTCGCGGCCGTAGCACGCCCGTCAGTGGCTCGCGGGCGCAGAGGGGAGGCACGAAGGGGCTGAGCTGAGCATCGTCCGAGAGATACGGCTCGACGCCTCGTTCCTCGGAGAACAGCCCCATGCGCTGCAAGGCATCCCGTAGCGCGAGGAGATCCAGGTCGCTCACCGTCGCGGCGCCGCACGGGCGCCGGTCCCAAGGCTCCAGCGCGCCCTTGCGCACCAGCAGATCGCGCAGGACGCCGTTGCGCGCCTCGACCGTCGAGCGGCTGACGCGCACGAAGTGCCTGGCGCCGTCCTGGCCACGGCGAAACGTGTGCGCCTGCCCCGTCGCCGGCTGAACGAAGGCGAGGATGCGCCGGTCGTCCGTCGCGCCCGGCAGCTCTTCGACCAGCGGCACGATCGGCGGCGATACGCGCTCGCGGCAGCGCGCCAGAACCGTGCCCTCGACCTCGCGGAGCCTGGACGCCGTCAGCCCCGTCCGGACCAACTGAGGAAAACCGTGCTCATCCCTCGCCTCACGGGCGCCGCAGACGACGTAACCACCGCCCAGATTCGCGAGATCGTTCGCGAAGGCGGCGAGGGTCGCGACGATACGGCTGGGCGAGGAGCTTTCGCGCCGGGCTGGACCTGTTGCAGACGGGGCACACCGAGAAGGTCCGGTTGGAGATGCAACGCAACGTAAGCGATGTCGATCGGTCCGCAAGGGGGGACCGGACCACCGTATACTTGGAACCGCATGCCGATTCTGGGCGAGCGGGGGTGGAGCCTCCTCAGACCTTGCCACGATCGCCGCCGGCCCTGCCGAGAGCAGGCCGCAACGGCGCAAGGCTGGCCAGCTCGAAGACGATGTCCGCGCGGCGCTGGAACGATGCCCGGAGGTCTTCGAGACCGGAGAGCTTTGCCGCGCCCTCGGCTATCAGCCGAACCGCGGCAACCTCCACCGGCCCTTCAAGGATCTTTTCGCCGACGGCGTGATCACCTATGAAAAGAAAGGCAGAGGCCGCACGGGCTCGAAGTACCGGAAGCTCTGAGCCGGCAACAGGCCCAGAGCCAGAATGCAGCGTTCCCGAGGCTTCGGAGACGGAGCACGAAGCTTCAGGAACGTTGCAAGACGCTTCGGGAACGTTGCCAGAGGCTTCGGAAACGCTGCCAAATGCTTCGGAAATGCTGTCGCCGGCTTCGGGAATGCTGCCAAACGCTTCCGGAGTACTGCATCAAGCCTAGAAAGAGGGGCGGGCTCGGCTGGACACCTGCCCCCTGGACAGCGATCACTCTCCCGGCGTGAGAGCGTTGGTCTCCGGCCGGCACGGCGTGCCGGGGCCCGCTCTTGACCGTGTGCGGAGCTGGAAGCGGTCCGGAGCGGCGAGCCGAGATTCGCCACGAAGGCGGCGACAGCGCGATGGAAGAACAGAGAACAGTCAAGCACCGCAGGAGAGGCTGGTTAGAGCGGTGGGGGAGAGCCAGGGGCCGGTCTCTTTCGGAGCCGGCCCTAGTCCTTGGGTAGCATTTCCGGGTGGAAAAAGAAGTGCATGTGGACGCCTTGGAAAGTACGACTTAGAGCCTGGAGCGTTTTGCGCTTAGTCCGGTCCTCAAGCTCCATAACCAAGTGGGTATCTCCCTGCGACATGTAGGTGAACTTCCCAATTGTCGCCACGGCAACACCCAAGTGACGTAAAACGTCAAGAACTTGTGCCGTCTCTAGGCCTTCAAAAAGCTCCCCGTCTCTCCCCATCGCGCTCCTTAAGCGGCTGCCTGTTCTTTTCCGTAGTAAGCAATGGACTCATACGGGAACGCTGTAAGCAGATCGCCGTCGAGGTGTATGGACACCTGGGAGTAGAGTTTCCTCAGTCCAGGCTGATCGCCGTGAAACTCATCCCAGACTTCTTGAGGAGCTACCCGCAGGACGCCGTCGATCTTCCCATACATCTTGAGATGGAAGTCAATCGTTTCCCGTAGGCCCTCCTGGAATCGGCGTTGAGCGTCCTCAATAGTGGACCCTTGCGCGAAGTAGTCAACTTCAAGCCCCTGCGCAAACCATGAGCCTTCGTCGTCCTGAAGCATCACGCGTAGGTTCCCAATACCAACGACATGCGTAGATCCATCCTTGTTGCCGATCTGAAAAGCGGTTGTGCGGACTGGCTTCTTCCTAGAGCTAGCCGCCTTGGCCTTCTTCTTCTGGCTCGCCATAGGTAGTTCTCCTCGTCTGTAGTGTGATGGCGCCGACCGAAAGTGTAGGGCGGAACAGTCTTGCCTACACCCCAGGGGGAGCGAATCATCTGTTCGTGCTTCGTTCGCCGACGCCTTCTGCTCCCTGATTTCCAGATGCTATACGGTTGTATAGAGGATGTATAGAGGTGGTGTAGACAAACTCGTCTATCGCCTCTTCATCAAACCTCTTCAGCCCTCTTCTAAATTTCCCGTGTACCCGCGCCACCACTTAGCGGTGACGGATCATATCCAGGCTCCCATTGAGACGACTCCGGCCGGCGAGACGCCGGCGGTCCCAGGGGAAAAAACAAACGGCCCGCCCCGGAGAGGGACGGGCCGCTGAAGGAGCGGGAAGGCGGGGCGGCGGTCAGCCCGCTTTGGAGCGGGTGCGCTGCCGCGGGCGGGGTGAATTGGCCGGCCTCGGCTGGCCGGGCGCCGAGGAGCGGTCGGGAGCTCCCGTGCCACCGCCGGCGGACATCTTGCCCGAGGCGCCGAAGAGCTGCTCCCAGAGCAGGGCGAACGGGCTCGCGATGTAGATCGACGAGTAGGTGCCGACGATGATGCCGACGGTCATGACGAAGGCGAAGCCGCGCAGCACGTTGCCGCCGAAGATGAGGAGCGCGAGACAGGTGAGCAGCGTCAGGCCCGAGGTCATGATCGTCCGCGACAGCGTCTGGTTGATCGCCTCGTTCATCACCTCGATGAGCGGCCGGCGCCGGTTCTTCCGCATGTCCTCACGGATACGGTCGAAGATGACCACCGTGTCGTTCACCGAGTAGCCGATGAGCGTCAGGAAGGCGGCGACCGTGGTCAGGTTGAACTCGAGCTTGAAGAGGGCGAAAAGGCCGAAGGTGATCAGCACGTCATGCAGGCTCGCCATCACCGCGCCGATGCCGAAACGCAGCTCGAAGCGGAACCAGATGTAGGCCAGCATGCCGAGGAGCGAGGCGAGCACCGCTAGAAACCCCTGGGTGCGCAGCTCCTTGCCGATCTGCGGGCCGACGTTCTCGACGCCGAGGACGGAGTAGTCGCCGAGAAACGCGCTCTGCTCCACGGCCGCGGCCGCCGCCGCGCTGACGCCGGGCGTCGTGCGGACGCGGTCCCAGCCCGCGACGATGCCGTCCTGCTGGCGCTGCTTCAAGAGCGCCTCGGCGATCCCCTGATAGTGGGTCAGCGCCGCTTCCCCACCCTGCGCCGCGACGTGGTCCGGATCGGCCTGCACGAGGATCTGGGTCAACCCGTCGCGGTCGATCAGGTTGATGTCCGGCCTGGCCGCCTTCCCCTGGTTGTACTTCGCGTCGATCGCGGCCAGGATGCGGTCGCGGTTCCCCTCTTCGCGTCCCTTGACCGCCGGGGTCTTGATGATCACGTCCTTGCTCGCCCGCTCGCCGACGGTCTGGATCACCGGCTCTCCCAGCCCGGCTCCCTCGAGCAGCTTGCGCAGCTCGTCGAGCTTGGGCGCCTCGCGGAAGCGCAGGGTGAGCTGCGTTCCACCGGCGAAGTCGATGCCGAAGTTGAGCGGCTCGAAACCGAAGTAGGCGCCGACGATCGCGATCGCGCCCACGATCATGAGGACCACCGAGATGATGATCCAGAGCTTCCGGTACTTCATGAAGTCGATGTTTGTATTCTTCAGCAGCTCCATCACTGGCTCCTTATCCGAGGCCGCGGCGCCTCAACTCAAATCGAAAGCTTCTGCACCTTGCGGCGGGACAGGACGAAGTCGAAGATCCAGTGGCTCACGAAGACGGCGGTGAAGAGCGAGGCCACGAGACCGATGAACAGGGTGACGGCGAAGCCCTTGATCGGCCCGGTGCCGAACTGGAACAGGAACACCGCCGAGATCAGGGTGGTGAGGTGGGTGTCGAGGACCGAGGTCCAGGCGCGCGCGAAGCCTTGATCGATGGCGGCGCGGACGGTTCGCCCGGCGTGCATCTCCTCGCGGATGCGCTCGAAGACCAGCACGTTGGCGTCCACCGCCATGCCGATGGTCAGGATGATGCCGGCGATGCCGGGCAGGGTCAGCGTCGAGTGGAAGGCGCCGAGGCCGCCGAAGAGGATCACCACGTTGAGCACCAGCGCCGCGATGGCGTTGACGCCGCTCAGGTTGTAGATCACCAGCATGGTGAGGATGACCATCGCCGTGCCGATGACGCCGGCGCGGATGCCGTCCTTGATGGAGTCGCGGCCGAGCCAGGGGCCGATGGTGCGCTCTTCCAGGTACGTGATGCTGGCCGGCAGGGCGCCGGAGCGCAGCACGGTCGACAGGTCCTGCGCCTGCTGCTGGGTGAAGCCGCCCTCGATCTGCCCGTTGTCGGTGATCTTCGAGTGGATGTTCGGCGACGAGACCACCCGGCCGTCGAGGACGATGGCGAGCGGCTTGTTGATGTTGGAGCCGGTCAGCTCGCCGAACTTCTGCGCGCCGTCGGGAGTGAGGCTGAACTCGACGATCGGCTGGTTGAACTGGCCGAGGCCGGGGCGCGCCGTCTTCAGGTCACGGCCGGTGACCTGCTGGCGCTTCTCGACGGCGTAGAACTGCTTGCCGACCACGATGCCGTCCTGGTTGCGCTGGTCGCCTTCCTTGATCTCGAGGTCGGGCGGGAGCTGGCCGTTGAAGTGCTGGAGGATCTGCTCCGCTGACGGCGCGCCGCCGCCGCTCTCGGGGAAGCGGACGATGCGGAATTCGAGGAAGGCCGTGTTCTTGATCAGCCGGCGCACGCGCTCGGGATCGTCGACGCCGGGCAGCTCGACGATGATGCGCTGGTTCGAAGCCTCCTGGATGATCGGCTCCGCGACGCCGAACTCGTTGATGCGGTTGTCGATCGTCTGCTTCGCCTGGGTCACCGCCAGGGCGCGGATGCTGTTGATGTTCTCGGTCTTCATGGTGAAGGCCACGCGCCCTTCCGCGGACTGCCAGCTCCACCCCGACAGGTACTTCTCGGCCAGGGTGGTGAGCGCGTCGCGGCTGTCCGGCCCGATGCCGGTGATCTCGAAGGAGGTGTCGTTGACGCGCCGCCCCTGCAAGCCGGTCATCTTGGCGTCCTTGGCCTGGTTGAGCAGGCGCGACATGTCCGAGTCGGTCTCCGCGCGGAGCGCGTCCTCGGTGTGGACTTGGAGGACGAGGTGCATGCCGCCCTGGAGGTCGAGGCCGAGGTTGATCTTCTTGTTGAGCGGATAGGCGAGGGCCACCGCGCCGACGGCGACGGCCAGGATCAGAATTCCACGCCAGAGTAGATTGCGGTTCATTGTTTATCCCCTTTGTCGCCCTCGCCTTCGAGGGCGGCGACCGCCGACCTGGCGATCTTCACCTTGACGGTGTCGGCGATCTTGAGGATCACCGTAGAGCTTTCGACGGAGACGATCTCGCCGTACAGCCCCCCCGTCGTGACGACCTTGTCTCCCTTCTTCAGGCCCCCCAACACCTCCTGCTGCTCCTTCTGCCGCTTGCGGGCCGGCATCCAGACCAGGACGTAGAAGATGAGAAGGATGCTGACCGGCAGGAGCAGAGTCCCCCAGTCGCGCATACCCCCGGGACCACCCTGGAAGGCAACCTGGAAAGTGCTCAGAAACAAGGAATCGATTGACGTCATTACGTGCTAAACCCCCGCCAGGATAAGCCTGCGTTCAAGAGCTCCGTTGCTCAAGGGGATCGAAAGTCAGAGCGTCCGCGAGCGTGCCGAGCCTGATAGACTGCCGAAGCTCCGCCATAAAGTCAAGGTAAAAGCGCAGGTTGTGCAGTGTGGCGAGCACCGCGCCGGTGAGCTCTCCGGCCCGCACCAGGTGGTGCAGGAAGGCTCGGGACACACGCGCGCAGGCCGGGCAGCCGCAGGCCTCGTCGAGGGGGCGCGGGTCGTCGCGGAAGCGCGCGTTCTTGATCTTGAGCACCCCTTCCCGGGTGTAGAGCACGCCGTGGCGGGCATTGCGCGCCGGCAGCACGCAGTCGAACAGGTCGACGCCGCAACGCACTGCGTGGGCGATGTCCTCCGGCGTCCCGACGCCCATCAGGTAGCGCGGCTTCTCCGCCGGGAGCGCCGGCGCCGTCCACTCGACCACCGCGCGCCGCTCGTCCTTCGGCTCGCCGACGCTCACCCCGCCGATCGCGCAGCCGTCGAAATCGAGCGCCGCGACGTCGCGCGCCGCACGCTCCCGCAGGTCACGGAAGATGCTGCCCTGGACGATGCCGAAGAGGCCGACCCGGCGCCGCGCCTCGCGGGCGCGCCGCGCCCAGGCCAGCGTGCGGCGCCATGCCGCCTCGGCGGTGCCGTGCTCCACCGGCCACGGCGGGCACTCGTCGAGCACCATGGCGATGTCGACGCCGAGGCGCTCCTGCATCTCCACCACGTTCTCGGGGGTGAAGCGCAGGGCGGAGCCGTCGAGATGGCTGCGGAAGGTGACGCCGCCCTCGTCGACCTTGCGCAAGGCGCCCAGGCTGAACACCTGGAAGCCGCCGCTGTCGGTGAGGATCGGCCCGGACCAGCCGGTGAAGGCATGGATGCCGCCGAGCTTCTCGATGACGTCGATGCCGGGACGCAAGGCGAGATGATAGAGATTGCTCAGCATGACCGAGGCGCCGGCCGCGCCGAGCTCCTGCGGCGACACTCCCTTGACCGCGCCGAGAGTGCCGACGGGCATGAACGCCGGCGTCTCCACCACTCCGTGGGGCGTGGTCAGCCGGCCGAGACGCGACTCGCCCCGGGTGGCGAGCACCTCGAACCGCAACGCCATGGCGGGGGTCTAGCGCTCCGACTTGCTCTGCTGGCCGAGGTCGATCACCCGCGTCTCGACACCCTTGGGGATCTTGAGCACGAAGCGGTCCTCGGCGATCACCCGGTTCTTCTTCATGTCGCTGAACTTGTACTCGGTCGAATCGCCGTCGGCTTCGACGTAGCGCAGGCGCACCGGCAGATAGCTCGCGTCGTCGATCCACAGGGTCATCGACTTGAGCCGCTTCGAGATGCGCGAGAAGCGGGGGATCATCTCCATCTGGTAGGGAGCGCCCTTCTTCGGCGGCGCGGTGAGGCGCACGGTGAAGTACTCGACCAGAGTGTCCATGCTGCCGCTGGCGCCGAGGTACTTGAAGACCTGGTTCGAGTAGCGGCCGATCTTGAGCAGGTCGGCGCGCTTGAGGTCGTGGTACCAGGTGGTCATCTCCTCGCCCTTGACGACGACCGAGATGGGGTTCGGCGAGACGTACTCCCAGCGCACGCGGTCGGGAGCGGCGTAGGAGAACGAGCCGGTCGAGGTCTCGGGCGCCACCAGCATGGCGCTCTCCTGGATCTGCGTGAAATTCGCTTCCAGGGTCTTGAGCTGCTTCTGCTCGGCGCGGACGCGGTCGATCAGGGCTTTCAGGCGCGCACTGCCGTCGAGGCCGGGGGCTTTGGGGTCGGGGTTTGCTGCATTGCCCGGAAGGGCAAGAAAGAGGAGGGCCAGAGTGAAGAGGAGGTATTTCATGGTTGAGCCTTTGAGTCTAGCAGGGAGGGCGGCCGGTTGACAGGCTTTCCAGCGGATGCTAGGTTCACCGCCCTCTGGGCCGGTCCTCTACCGGGCGGGAGTCTGACCATGCCTGAGCTCAAGTTGGGAACGAAGTACACGTGTTTTAGCTGCGGGACGAAGTTTTATGACCTCGGCAAGTCCGATTCGGTCTGTCCCAAGTGCGGAGCCAATCAAAAGGACGCCGCGCAATCGGAGTCCACGACGACGACAGCGGCCTCGCGCCGCCGCCGCAAGGCCGAGGTCGCGAAGCCGATCGACATCGACGAGGTCGAGGTTCCGGACGCTGACATCGACGAGGACGTCGTGCCCGAAGGGATCGAGGGCGCCGACCTCGGCGACGACGAAGAAGAGGAAGAGGACTTCGACGACGAGGAGTGAGCCGCCGGCCGTCGTCGCGCTCGCCCTCGGCGGCAATCAGGGGGAGGCCGCGGGCGTCGTCGAGGGCATCGAGCGGACACTGCGCCGCGCCCTCGGGGATCTGGAGGCAGCTCTGGGTCCCCTGCGAGCCGCTTCCTTCTACCGTAGCGCCGCGGTCTCTCCCTTTCCCCAGCCCGATTTCCTGAACACCGCCGCCCTCGTCCGCACATCCCTGCCGCCGGACGCGGTCCTCGCCGTGGCCAAAGCCCTGGAGCGCGCCGCCGGGCGGCGTCACGGCGTGCGCTTCGGACCCCGTCCGCTCGACATCGATCTCCTCCTCTACGGCGAGCTCGAAGTCTCCACCCCCGAGCTGACCCTCCCCCACCCGCGCCTCCGCGAGCGCCGCTTCATGCTCGAGCCCCTCGCCGCGCTGGCTCCGGACTGGCCGGTGCCGCCGGATGGGGTGACGGTGCGCGAGCTGCTGGAACGGATGCGGGGACAGGCGGTGGAGCTGTACGGAGGGTGAGGGCTACAGAATCTGCACCATCTCCGCCGCTCTCAGGACCTCGGGTCCTTCGGGAGACTGGCCGCCGCCGGCCGTCTCCAGGGTGATCATGGCCGACTTGGCGTTGGGGGGCATGGCCTCGGAGGTGAGCTCGACGCGCTCGTTGGCGGTGGCCACGAAGGTGCCGCCGTTGACCGGAGGCCCCTGGTCCGCGATGAACCAGAGCTGGTAGACCTTGCCTTGCACCGCCGGCTTCAGACCCTCGATGGAGAGGTGCCAGTGCTGGTGGTCGGCGGCCACGAAGAGGGCGCCGCGGGCGTCGGGCTGGAGCCTTCCGACCGGCCGCAGGGGGCCGACGAGGGCCGCCGGCGCGGTGACCAGGGTCATGGTGGTGCGCAGGGTGGTGAACTCGCTGCGGAAGCGCTCGGCCTCCTGCGCCGCCTGCGTCTCTTTCAGCTTGGCTTCCCGGACCTCGCTCCGGAGGCGGGCGATCGTCGCCTGCTGGTCCATCTGCTGGAGGTAGAGCCACCCCGAGAGGCCGAGCGCCAGGAAGAGACCGGCGGCGAGCGCGAGCGGCCAGGCGTAGGAGCGGCGGGCGGCGAGAGGGACCGGACGGGGCGGCGGGCGGCGCACGGCGGCGAAGGGCTCCGGAGCCTCCTCGCGGACCGGTGGCGTTGCCGGCTGCTCCGAAATCGCCTGCGGAGGCGGCGGCGTGAAGGCCGGGAAGGCGACCGTCGGAGCCAGTTGCTCGGGAACCGGGGCGCTCTCGGCGAGAGCCGGGACCTCGGAGGCGACAGGCTGCGGAGCAACGGCCGGCGCCTCGATCCCGGTGATGGCGGACAGCAGGCGCTGCCGGGAGCCGGCGCTGGGAGCCACCGGCTCGAGCTCGAACGGAATCAGGCCCAGAACCTCGGTATAGAGCCGCGCCAGCGTCTCGGCGGCCTCGTGCGACTCCGCGCCGCGCACACCCGGCGAGCGGCTTCCAGAAAAGCCGGGGTCGGCGTCCCGTTCCAGCCCTTCGAGGGCGGCGACGATCATCTGGTCTTCCCAGTGCGTTTCCTGGCTCACGGTCTGACTCACAAGAGCTGCCTGATCTCGGCGCGGAGCGCTCCCCGCAGTTTTTTCATCGCCAGGAGCGTCCGCGTCTTCACCGTCCCCAGCGGGAGGTCGGCCTGCGCCGCGATCTCGCTCTGGGTGAGCCCCTGGTAGAACGCCATTTCGATCACCTGCCGCTGTTCGGGAGGCAGGTTCTCCATCTCGCGCCGGACACGCTCGCGGCGCTCTCTCATCAATACGGCTTCCGCCCCCTCCGGGGATGCATGCCCGGCCGGCACGGCGGCGTGCGACGCCTCGTGCGTGCGCTCCACCACCTTGCGGTTGCGCAGGCGGTCGATGGCGCGGCTGCGGGTGATCAGCACCAGCCAGGTCGAGAACGAGGAACGCGAAGGATCGTACCGGCCGGCCTGGTTCCAGACGTGGACGAAGACCTCCTGGACCACGTCCTCGGCATCGGGAGAGCCGCCCAGGATGCGCCGGGCGAGGGCGAGGAGAGCCGGCGCGTGGCGGTCGTAGAGCGCGGCCAGCGCCTCGGGGCGGCGCTCGACGACACCGCGCAGGAGCACTGCGTCGCTGAGGGTGCCCGGCGGTTTGCCCGTCAAACCGCGCTGCGCTGAGGCTGCGTCAGTTTCTGCCACGAGCGGGCTAGGATAGCATGAGCCGATGAGCGATCTTGAAACCGCCGGGCCGGTGCAGCCGGCGATCCGCGTCATCCTGATGCCCAAGGACACCAACGCCCTGGGCACCATTTTCGGAGGCATCATCCTCTCCTACATCGACCAGGCCGGAGCCGTCGAAGCGCACCGCCACGCGCCGGGTCGCCTGGTGACGGTGGCGATGCGCGAGGTGGTCTTCCACGCCCCCGTCTTCGTCGGCGACCTGGTCAGCTTCTACACCGAGACCCTGCGCCTCGGCCGCACCTCCGTCACCGTCCAGGTGACCGTGGAAGTCGAGCGCGGCCCGCACGGCCCGGACCACGGCCGCGTCAAGGTCACCGAAGCGGAAGTCGTCTACGTCCAGGTCGACCGCAACAACCGCCCCATCCCCCTCGGCGCCGGCAAGGCTCCCGAGGCGGCCGAGACGCCGCTGCTGTAGATTGCGGCCGTCCCTTCAGACTCCCGCCTGAAGGCGAGAGCTCGAATCGACGGCCACAGAGCTGGCCTGAAGGCCAAGGTCGAGCCCCAGGGTCAAAGCTTCGTAGCCGTTGAAGAAGGTCTCGAAGTGAAACTGGTGCCTCACTCCGAGATCATCCACGAGAACGACCACTTCCTCGCCCAGGCGGCCTCCTCGTTGAGCTCCACAGTACGAGGAGATGACCTGCCAAAGCTTTGCCGGCGTCACGTGGCTGAAGTCGCGTTGAAACAACGGTGATCCAATGCAGTAACGACAAGGCCTGTCAGGATCGAAGCCCTGGGTCCTCCGGCGCGGATGCGAGCTGATGACTCCCACGACAGCCCTGTCGGGAAAAACCTGCTCGACATACCGCCACAGAGTTGTCGTCAATGTATTCCCGAAATGCTTCTGCAGCTTGCGGATGGCAGTAAGGCCGGGGGAGAGACTGAGAGCGGTCTCCGCGAATCTCTCCCCCAGAAAGAGGAGACGGCCAGCACCAAAGTTGGCTTCGGCCTCGATTTGAGCATGGCACTGGGGGGTCAGAGTCTGTGCGTTGTCTCCCAACATCATCTCGCTGTGCCAAGGGATGACGCTGTGCGTGATTTCATGCGCCTCGCTCCAGCGATGCTTCTTCGCCGGCAGATCTTGATCGAGGAGGATCCGGCGCTGGTCTGGTAAATAGAGAGCCTTCAGGTCGAGCTTCCGGACCGCGTCGATCAGAAGGGCTGGCCGATGAAGGACCTGTTTCCCCGCGACTCTCAGCCGACTGATCTTCTCCTTCAGCCAAGCATCGTCTGTGGAGGAGTAGTATTGCCTGTCCAACTCCAGAAGCTCGCGGACTGCCAAAAGATCCAGCGGAGGCTCGGGATGGCCGAGCCCCCGCAAGATCTTATGGACCTGGGAGTCGATGTCTGCCGCGGTATGAGCTCTCAGGAGGAGGTTGTCCATTCGCCTGGGCTACTCCTGGTCATTGCTACTTTTGCTCGCTCAGGAAGGCAACATACTCTTCGAGCGCGCTTTTTTCTTCAGGAGTCAGGCGCTCGACCGAGCCCGACCGCGCGGCAAATCGCACGGCTTCGTCCCGGAAGTGATCGTCTCGAACGACCGTGTTCCCCGAGAGCTGGAGGAGACTCTTCGCCGGTAGCTTGAGGACTCTGGCGATCTGGTGGACGGTCCTCGGCTCGGGGCGGAAACCCGGATCCCGCTCGATCGCGACGATCTCCACCAGATCGACCCGCGCTTCTTCGGCAAGCTTCTCCATGCTCATGAGGCTCTTGCGCCGCATGAGCTGGACGAGCGGCCCGAAGGCGAGCCGAGCCTCGGAGGATGCCGGCGGGGCATCGTCGAGAAAAGGATTGCGCGCAGACAGCCCGGCAGCGACATCGATATCCGCTTCGAGAGCTGCCCGGCGAACGAGCCAGTCTTTCGTCAGTGTCAGCTTCATAGGTTCCTCACGTGTTGAGAAAGGCGGCGGCCTGGTCGGGCTTCATCTCGAAGTAACCCAGTCCCTGCTTGAAAGCGTCCGGCCCGAGGCCGGTCATGCCGCACGCTCGGTAAAACTTCTCTGATTGTGGCAACGAATGTAATCCTATCCTGCCAGAGAATCCCTCTTCCAGACTCAAGGTGATGGCTGCCGCGAGCATCACGCTCCCGAGACCTCCGAATCTGGGCTTCTCGACGAGCTCTCTCTGATTCCAGGGAGCCGTCTCGAGGTAGTCCACGTAGACGAGGGGCTTCCCTTTCTGGTCAGGCAGCAGACAGGCCTCCGTCGTCTTCACCAGCATCAGGCACTGCGCCCGGCCTTCGTGCTCGATCGCGAATCCTCGATAAGCCAGGAGGCTTCGCACGTGCTCGACTTTGTCGCTCCAGCTCCAGTGCCGGCTCTGAGGCCACTCTTCGCGAGGCCGCCCCTGAGCCCTGAGGCGCCGGAGCCCGTCGAAGAGCGCAGGCTTCCAGTGCGCCTCGACGTCTTCCAGGTGGACCTCGGTAATCCCATCGACCAGGAGAGCCTCCACGGGATGCCCCGTGTGCTTGTCCATCAACAGGACCCTGGACGTGTCCCGGCTCATAGCACCATGAGCTCTGCCTTCTCGCTCTTGTCCGCACTCTCGACGAAGAGCTTGGCGCCCTCCGCAAGCCGCACGTCGACAAGTTGGTAGAGGCGAAGCGCCTGCCTGAGAACTGCTGTCTTGGTGAGGTCCTTTCTGGCGGACAGATCCTCGAGAACCCGCATCTCGGTCTCCGTCAAGTTCAGAGTCATCGTCTTCTTGTCGTTCACCGCCGTCCTCCTCCTTTCGCATCAATAATAGCTACATAATGGCCAAAAAACAAGCACGCCCGGTTTCCGTTAGACTCCGCGCGATGCCCAGGCGAACCGATATCCACTCCATCCTGATCCTCGGGTCGGGGCCGATCGTCATCGGCCAGGCCTGTGAGTTCGACTACTCCGGGACCCAGGCCTGCCGCGCGCTGCGGCGCGAGGGCTACCGCGTCATCCTCGTCAACTCGAACCCGGCGACGATCATGACCGACCCGGATCTCTCCGATGCGACGTACATCGAGCCGCTGGTGCCCGAGGTGGTCGAGAAGATCCTCGAACGGGAGCGGCCGGACGCTCTGCTGCCCACGGTGGGCGGCCAGACCGGGATCAACCTGGCGATCGCCCTCGAAGAGCGCGGCGCCCTGGCGCGCTACGGCGTCGAGGTGCTGGGTGCCAATATCGACGCGCTCCGCCTCGGCGAGGACCGCCTGCTGTTCAAGCAGGCGATGGAGGAGATTGGGCTCCAGGTACCGAAGAGCGGCTACGCCGGCACTCTCGACGAAGCGCGGGAGATCGTCTCCGGGCCGGGAGGGGTTGGCTATCCGGTCATCATCCGCCCGAGCTTCACGCTCGGCGGCGAGGGTGGCGGGGTGGCCTACAACCGTGACGAGCTGGAAGAGGTGGTGGCGTCGGCGATCCAGGCGAGCCCGGCCGGCCGCGTGCTCATCGAGCAGTCGGTGCTCGGCTGGAAGGAGTTCGAGCTGGAGGTGATGCGCGACACGGCGGACAACGCCATCGTCGTCTGCTCGGTGGAGAACGTCGACGCCATGGGCGTGCACACCGGCGACTCGATCACCTGCGCGCCGCAGCAGACGCTGTCCGACCGCGAGTACCAGAAGATGCGGGACGACGCGTTCAAGGTCATCCGCCGGGTCGGCGTCGCGACCGGCGGCTCGAACATCCAGTTCGCGGTCGATCCGAAGAGCGGCGAGCAGGTGGTCATCGAGATGAACCCGCGCGTCTCGCGCAGCTCGGCTCTCGCCTCGAAAGCCACCGGCTTCCCGATCGCCAAGATCGCGGCCCTCCTCGCCGTAGGCTACACACTGGACGAGATCCCCAACGACATCACGGGCAAGACCTACGCCGCCTTCGAGCCGACGCTCGACTACACGGTGGTGAAGATCCCGCGCTGGGCCTTCGAGAAGTTCCCCGACTCCCCCACCACCCTCGGCACCTCCATGAAGTCGGTGGGCGAGGTGATGGCCATGGGGTCGACCTTCAAGGAAGCGCTGATGAAGGGGATGGCGGCGCTGGAGCTCGAAGGCACCATGGCGTCCCGCGAGCAGAAGATGTCGGACCCGGTGCGCCTGCGCGGCTGGCTGGCGACGCCGAGCTGGGAGCGCCTCTACGCCGTCTTCGCGGCCCTGCGCCAGGGCTGGACGGTCGAGGAGGTCTCCGAGGTGTCGCACATCGATCCCTGGTTCCTGCGCGAGATCCAGGAGGTGGTGGAGATCGAGGCCGAGCTCGCCTGCTGGGATCTCGCCTCGGCGCCCCGGACGCTGCTCGGCAAGGCGAAGAGCTTCGGCCTGCTCGACAGCCGGATCGCCGGCCTGCTCGCCTGCCCGGAAAGAGATCTGGCTCGCGCGCTCGCTCCCGATCCGTCCGGCACCGGCATGCGCCGTGTCTACAAGCGGGTGGACACCTGCGCCGCCGAGTTCCCGGCGACGACTCCGTACCTCTATTCGACCTGGGGGCAGGAGGACGAAGCCGAGCCGGACGATCATCCCAAGGTCGTCATCCTGGGCTCCGGACCGAACCGCATCGGCCAGGGGATCGAGTTCGACTACTGCTGCGTCCACGCCGCCTTCGCCCTCCGCGAGGCCGGCTACGAGACGGTGATGATCAACTGCAACCCGGAGACGGTGTCGACCGACTACGACACCTCCGACCGCCTCTATTTCGAGCCGCTGACCCTGGAGCACGTGCTGGCGGTGATCGAGCGCGAGAAGCCGCAGGGGGTGATCATCCAGCTCGGCGGCCAGACGCCGCTCAAGCTCGCCCACGGCCTCGCCGCCGCCGGCGTGCCGATCTGGGGGACGCCGCCCGCCGCGATCGATCTCGCCGAGGACCGCAAGCTCTTCGGCGCCCTGCTGGCGGAAGAGGGGATCCTGCAGCCGGAGAACGGCACGGCGTTCTCGCAGGAGGAGGCCCTGGAAGTCTCGCGGCGCATCGGCTTCCCGGTGGTGGTGCGGCCGAGCTATGTCCTCGGCGGCCGGGCGATGGCGGTCTGCTACGACGAGACGACGCTCGCCCGCTACATGAAAGAGGCCGCGGACGTCTCACCGGGGCATCCGGTGCTCCTCGACCGCTTCCTGGAGGACGCCTTCGAGCTCGACGTGGACCTGCTGGCGGACGGCAAGCGGGCGGTGATCGCCGGCCTCATGCAGCACATCGAGGAGGCCGGCATCCACTCCGGCGACTCGGCGGCGGTGCTGCCGCCTTACCGCGTCTCCCAGGCGGACCAGGACGTGATGCGCGACATCGCCCGCCGGCTGGCTCTCCGCCTCGGCGTGATCGGCCTGATGAACGTCCAATTCGCCATGCAGAACGGGCGCATCTACGTGCTCGAAGTCAATCCGCGGGCCTCGCGCACGGTGCCGTTCATCGCCAAGGCGGTGGGCGTGCCGCTGGTCAAGATCGCGGTGCGGGTGATGGCGGGGAAGAGCCTGGAGGAGCTCGGCTTCACCGAGGAGCCGGAGGTGCCGGGGGTCTTCGTCAAGGCGCCGGTCTTCCCGTTCCGCCGCTTCCCGGGAGTCGACCCGGTGCTCGGCCCGGAGATGAAGTCGACCGGCGAGGTGATGGGCGTCAGCTCGACCTTCGGCAGCGGCTTCGCGAAGGCCTGGCTGGCGGCGGGGCACAAGCTGCCGCTCGCCGGCACGGCGTTTCTCTCCGTGCACGACCGCGACAAGCCCTCGCTCCTCCCCATCGCCCGGCGCCTCGCCGAGCTCGGCTTCGACCTCGCCGCGACCGCGGGCACGGCGGCCTTCCTGGAGCAGGGCGGCCTCAAGGTGCGCACCATGCTCAAGGTCCACGAGGCACGCCCGCACGTCGTCGACCATCTGATCAACGGCGAGGTGGCCCTGGTGGTGAACACGCCCCTCGGCCGCGCCTCCTTCGAGGACGACGGAGCGATCCGCCGCACCGCCTTGAAGTACGACATCCCCTGCATCACCACCCTCTCCGGCGCCATGGCCGCCGCCGAGGGAATCGCCGCACTCCAGCGCGACGGGCTCGGCGTGCGGTCGTTGCAGGAGATCCACAAGGCCTGAAGGCACTCCGGAGAGTGCTAGAATTCAGCCTGCGGAGGTCCGCCATGATATCCAGCTCAACGGCACACAGCATAGACTCGAGCGACACCCACGAGGCCGGCGACACCGGCCCTGCGTCGGAAGTGTTCATCTCGTACTCTTCCAGAGACTCGGAGTGGGCCGAAAGGCTCAACAGAGCTCTCATCAAGCAAGGCATTTCCACCTGGTTGCCGAAGGAAAACCTGTGCCCCGGTGATTCCTGGCGATCGTCGATCGAGAAGGCGCTACGGAACGCCAAGAGCTTCGTCATGCTGATTCAGCCCGACCGCGAGCCCGGTGAATGGCAGAGACAGGAATGGGGGGCCGCCCTGGAATCCGTTTGGGACGATCCCACAAAGCTCCTGATTCCCCTTCTTTTTCGCGGAGCCGAAGTTCCGAGCTTCGCCAAAAGCGCCGCCGCCGCCGGCGGGGTCGTCGCCGCCTTCCGGATCGAGAACCCTGAAAGGGACTGGGATCGTACTGTCAAGGATCTGGTCAAGCTGCTCCGGCACAAGGTCAGCCCTGCAGAAGTAGGGGAATTGATCGCCATCACCCAGGAAGACCGAGCCCAGCAGAGAGAGCGGCTCTCCTACGTCCGAAGGGCAGCAGAAGCTTTCAAGCCCTAGCCACCCACGCCGGTCATCGACCTTGCAGATTGATTTCGAGCGCTCGGTCTTCATCAACTGTCCCTTCGACGAGGAGTATGCTCCTCTGTTCGAGGCCATCCTCTTCGCCACCGTTTGCTGCGGTTTCGTCCCCCGCAGCGCTCTCGATTCAGGCTCCGTGGCGGACCCGCGCATGGGGCGGATCATCGGCCCCCTCTTCGCATCAAAGTATTCGATCCATGACCTGTCCCGGAATCGAGGAGACCGCGAGCATGGCCTCGCGCGATTCAATATGCCCTTCGAGCTCGGCCTTGCCGTGGCGCGCCGCCACATGACTCACAACGAGGAACAACACGATTGGCTCCTTCTTGTCGCCGATGACAGCCACTATCCCAAATACATCACTGATCTGGCGGCCCATGATCCCTTTTTCCACGACGGCACGGACGCCTCCATCGTGCCTCTGGTCATGAAGTGGCTGGCACCGCACACGAGCGCTCTGCCGAGCCCGAGAGCCGTGCAGGCGGCTCTTCCTCACTTTCGTGCCCGGAAACAGGAGTTGGACATCGATTGGAGTGGTCAAGTTCCCTGGTACCTGGTGATCGAGGCGGCGGAAGAAAACGCCCCGAAGCTGTAGCCAAACGCACCAGAGGGGCCCCGTAACCGAGCTCATGGCGGCCCTCGGCCGACATGGCGGCCGTCAGAGACGTCAAGGCGGTACGCGCCTTGCAGTCCAGCTCCAGGGGACAAGCTCGTCCTCACCCGAGAGGGGGAATATATGGCAACACAACCGTCGGACCGCATGCTGAAGGTCCGTGTCCGTTCCATCGTCGAACAGCAGGTCTCCCATCCCGCCGCCGTCGTGCTCGATGAGAAGGACGGCGTGGTCACTCTCGGCGGTGCCATTCTCGCCTCCGAGCTCGCCGAGCTCCTCGCGGCGGTGGAGGCGGTGTCAGGCGTGCAGGGGATTCTGAACCATCTGGAGGTTCACGAGAACGCGGAGAGCTTTCCCGAGGTCCAGCCCGAGGTCCAGCCCGAGCTCCAGGAGGACGGTCTCAAGGCTCTCGCCGATCTGCCGCAGCCGCTCCGCGACGACGAGCAGGTCCCGGTCCAGGGGACGGAGGAAGGGACCTTCCAGCCGGAGACGATTTAGGTCGTCCGGGTTCCCTGCGGGGGCCGGGGCGCCTCTTTCCGCTCCCCGCCCTGCTTTTTCCGCGCCGTCTTCTCCGGCTTCGTCTCCTTGGCTCCGGCTCCCACCGCGTCCAGCTCCTCCTGGAGGCGCGCTTCGCTGAGGTAGTGGAGGCGGCTGTCTTTCTGATACTTCTCGGCCTGGACGATGAGGCGGTTGAGGAAGCGGGCGTGGCGGCGGTCGAAGAAGAGCTGCTTCATCTCGGGATAGAGAAAGCCGGCGACCGCGAGGACGAAGGCGAAGGCGTCCTCCCAGATGGGGATGAAGGGCGCGAGGACGATCAGGCCGCCCAGGATCAGCCCGAGGAGCGTGAAGGCGGCGCGCGCCGCCGGATCGCCCTGCCGCCAGAGGTCGTAGCTGCACCGCTCGAGCCGCGTCTGCTCGACGGCGGCGGGCAGGTATTGCGGCAGGGTGACCTCGAGCACCTCGCGCTCCAGGTCGTTCCAGTAGGGATCGGTGCCGCCCCTCTCCTCGTAGCTCACCCGGATCTCGGCCAGCTTGCTGCGCGCCGTCTCCCGGAGGCGCGCCTCGGCTTCGTTCGGCAGGAGCCCGCGCCGGACGTGCTCGCACTCCTGGAGGACGGCGAAAAGGACGTTGCCGTAGTCGTAGGACGTTCCCGCCAGATTGAGCATGATCTATTGCTCCTGGTTCTCCTGCTCTTCCTCCTGCTTCTGCTTGTACTGGATGACACCGAGCTGCTCGAGGAGCTTGTTGCCGTCGATGATCACGTTGCCGTTGGGCAGCTTGGGGATCTGGCGGATGTCCTTGTTCTTGAGAGCGTCGATGAGCTGGAGGTTGACGTAGGCGTCGCCGGCGCTGCCGTTCAGGGCCGCGCGCTCCTTCTGGATGCCGGTCGCCTGCGCCGTCTTCTCGGCGAGGATCGCCTGCGCCTCCTGCTGGCGGCTGACCAGGTACGCGTCGGCATTGCGCCGCGCCTGCTCGAGCTCGCCCTCGGCGTGGGTGAGCTGCCCGGTGAGCACAGCGACCTTGTTCTGCAGGTTCGCCTGGTTCGACTCCTGCGTCGCCAGGATCTCCGCCTCGAGCTTCTCGGCCTTCTTCTCCGCCTCCTTGCGGGCGTTGATCAGGTTCTGGTACTCGGTCTTGAACTGGAAGTTGCCGAGGATGACTCCCTCCACGATGATGCCTTCGCGCCCCAGGTGCTTCGCCAGATCCTGGGTCGCCAGGTTGGCCGCCGCGAAGCGCTTCGTCGGGTTGTAGAAATCCTCGGAGTGCAGACTGTTGAGCACGTCCCGGACGTAGGCCCGGGCCTGCGGGCGCACCAGCCTCTCCTCCACGTCCTCGGTGCTCGGCGCGACGAATTTCCACAGGTAGCCGATGCGCGTCGGATCGATCCGCCAGCGGACGGTGACGTCGGTCTCGATGTCGTTGCCGTCCCGCGTCTTGAAGCGCAGGTCGTCCTTCTCCTGCCGGCTGCCCGTGGTGGCGCCGGCGGTCATGGCGAGGTTGCGCAGGGAGACGTCGTAGGTTTTCCAGTCGTTGATGATCGGCGGAAAGAAATACGTCGCGCCGGCCTCTTTGACCTCCAGCGAGCCGGTCAGCTTGTTGAACTTGATCCCCACCTGGGTGGCCTCGGTGGTGTGCGGCGTGCATCCCGCGAGGCCGGCGGCCAGAAGGAGAGAACAGCCCAGGGCGGTGAGCGGTCTCATTTCTGATTCCCTCCCGACGACAGAATCCGCCCGAGATCGGTGGGGTCCTCGGTGATGTAGATCGGCCCCTTGATGGCGTTGAGCAGGGCGAGGCCGCGGCGCAGGCGCAGCAGCTTGGCCGAGCCGGCGCCCTCCAGAGCCTTGTTGATCCTCTCCGAGCCGTCCGCCTCCGCCGATTTGACCAGCAGGTCGGCCTCGGCGCGTTGCTGCCGCGAGTAGAGGTCCTTGCGGGCGTTGATCTCGGTGATCTGGGCGTTGAACTCGGAGATCTTCACATTGACCAGGTTCTGCCCCTCGGCGATCTTCTGGTTGAGCCGGGTCTGCACCTCGGCCTGCTTCGCGAGCTCGCGGTTGGCGAGCACCGACTGGTCCTGGAGCTTCTTCTGCTCGGTCAGAGTCTGAAAGGTCTTCGGATAGTCATACTGCCGGATGAGCACGTCGCAGAGCGCGAGACCGTTGACCTCGAACCGCCTGGCGAGCTCGCGCCGGAGCGCCTGCACCTGGCGCGGCCGCTCGGTGCCGTAGAACTGCTCGGCGAACAGCTCGCCCAGGAACTGCTTGACCAGGGGATCGGTGAAGTTGATGACCACCGACTGCTCATACCCGATGCCGAAGCCGAATTTCGAGGCGACCTTGAACGGATCGACGATGCGATAGAGGACCGTCACGTCCACGTCGACCGGATAACCGTCGACGGTCGGGACTTTGATCGCGGGCAACTGACGATGCCCGGGACCGCTCTCCGATTGGGTGTTGGTGAATTCGACGACCTGGATGTCGCGCCGGAAGGTATGGATCTTCTCGAAGCCGGCGAGCTCGCGCCGGTACCCGGGCTTGACCGGCTCCTTGCGCAGCCCTTTGCTGAGCCCGAAGGAGACCTGGCGCACCCCGATCTCGTCCGGCGGCACGTAGGTGAGGAGACAGCCGCGCAGGAGGATCAAGGGGATCAGCACCAGGAGGAAGCGGACGGCGAGCTTGCCGAACCGGGCGCGAATCTGCTGGAGAAAAGGGGATTGGACGCGGAAACGGGGATTGCCGGTGGCGTCAGCCATGAGGTGGTTTGCCTGCCTCTCGGAGGGCAAGTTTCAGGATCTCCCTGAGGACGATCCTAGCACGCACGGCACGGGGCATTGCGACCCGTGCCTGGAAATGGGGAGCCTGGGGACGCGCTTGCACCAGCCGCCCGTCCCCAGGGGGGAAGGGCTAGTGGTGGACCTCCGGGTCCTTCGCGCTGACCAGCCAGTCGAGCGCGATCTTTTCCCAGTCGGGGTGGCTGGCGTCGATGTAGCGGGCCCAGCGGTCGGTCCCCGTCTCCTTGCCGAGGCGGCGGGCCTGAAGAGTGGCGATGGCGCTGTTGAGCACCACGGCGTTGCGCTCCATCCCGACCTTCTTGCAGAACAGGATGGCCTCTTTCAGCAGCTCGCGGGCGTCGGAGGGGAAGGCGCGCGAGTTGCGCATGTCCATCAGAAGAGGGAAGCTCGTCCCCTTCTCGGCCGGCTGGATGGTCTTCTTCATGGTCTCCAGGAGCTGGCCGACCTCCTCGCGCTGCAGGAAACCTTCGAGAACCAACCGGTAGCCATACTTCGTCGCTTCAATCCTGTGCATCAGAGCTTCCTCCTTGGACGACAGTCATAGAAAAAAATAGATACGAGCCTTCAAGACTGTCAGTGCGGCGGGAGGCGCGAAGAGGGACAGGGGCGGGGGACCCCGGGAAACACCGCCCCCGCCCTGGAGGATCTTAGAGATTGAAGGAGAACGTCGCGACCAGCGCGTCCATCGCCATCTCGGTGGTCACCCGCGTGCCCGGAGCCGGGCCGGCGGGGGTCTGGAAGGGGCCGCTCACCCGGTTCTTGAACACGTGGTAGTAGCCGAGGTTCAGCGTCAGGCTGTTGGTGACCTTCTGGCCGAAGCCGGCGGTGATGCGGTTCTGGAAGACGGCCGGCACGGGGACGGCGCCGAAGACGTTGCTGCTGTCGATCGGGCTGTCGCAGTGGTTGCCGCCGAGCCGCACGGTGATCGTCGGGGTGGCCTGGAGCTGGATGCCGAGGCCGACCACGGTGATGTCCTTGAAGCCCAGGGCGTCCTTGAAGCCGTCGGTGCTCTCGTAGTTGATCCACTTGCCGTCGAGGGCGATCGAGAGCTTGCTGGTGGGCTTGTAGCCGATGCCGCCCACCAGGATCGGCGGGGCGTTGAGCCGGAAGCGCACCTTCCGCGCCGTGCCGTAGGTGGGCAGGCTGGTGTTGGCCACCGTGGTGTTCCAGACGAACTCCTGGTATTTCTGCTCCGTGCTGTAGGAGAGGCCCAGGTTGAGCTTCGGGTTGACCTTGTAGAGGACGCCCGCGCCGAGGCCCCAGCCGAAGGCGCCGTCGTTGTTGACGCGCGGGAAGACGCAGTTGGTCGCGCTCGCGCAGTCAGGGGTGGAGAAGCCCGCCGGGTCGGCGGTGAGGATGGCGTGGCCGGCGTTGAAGGCGAGGCCGACGGACAGGTTGGGATTCACCTGCAGGGCGGCGACCACCGGGATCTTCAGGAGCTGGTAGTTCGAGTAGACCCGGCCGAAGCCGCGCGGCTGCGGCGCGAGGAGCGGGTTGGTGTTGTCCTGCGCGTAGTCGACGCCGAAGCCGGCGAGGCCGAGAAAGCCGACGCCGAAGGCGGTCGCGGTCCCCGGCTTGTGGGCGGTGAAGCCGAAGGCCGGGATGACCGAGCGGTCGCCCGAATCCTCGGTGCGGCCGGAGAACGTGCCGCCCGGGGTCTGGACCGAGCTCTCGACGGCGTTCTTGGCGTCGTTGTACTCGGCGCTGAACTCGAAATTGTAGCCGTCGAGCTGGGTGAGGAGCGCGGGGTTGAGGTTGAGAGCGCCCAGCGCGTCGTTGGGCAGCGCCACGCCGGCGCCTCCCATGGCGCTGTTGACGGCACCCACGCCGTGGAGCAGATGGCCGTTGGCAGCCCACGCCGGGGCTCCGGTCAGGAGCGCGGCGGCGGCGAAAGCGAAGCCTTTGAACGTACGGTGCATGCTACCTCCCTGGAGATCAGAGACTGATCGTGGTTGATTCGCCCACGGCACAACGAGGGCGAGACTGGGCCCGGCATAGAGCTTCATAAGTTGAAGAAGAAAAAGCTGGTATGACTATAACTCAACTTGGAGGGAGATCATAGGGGGGCGATCCGCCGTCTCCGCGGCTTGCGGCGGGATGGGGAATTGCCTATCCTACAGACCGCTAAGAAGCTTTGAGAAGAATGTTGGGGGGGCGGGCTGCCCGGGGACCCGGACGCCCGTGCTCCCTCCGCGCGGCAGCCGTCGCAGGGCAGTCCCCGCCGGCAGGGAAAGGAGATCTCAGGATGGACGCAGAGTCGACGGTCCGGGCCGGAGGCCAGAGCGAGCTCCCCGAGTGGGCGAGCCGGCTCACCGACAACGCCCTGGTGGGGTGGATCGTGGTGGTGGCTCTGACGCTCCTCGGCTTCCTGCTTCTCTCCCATGCGTCCTCGACGGGGGCGCCGGCGTGGCCCGGCTATCTCTTTCTCGCCATCGGCGTGGCCGGCACGGCGGCCTACGGGGTGTGGGTCTATCCTTTCTTCCGCAAGCTGGAGCAGAAGCTGCCGGAGTCCCAGGAAAAGTGGCAGCGCCTGGAAGCCCGCCTGATCGCCTCCTTCGAGGAGCTCGAGGCCGGCGACCTGGTGCGCTCCAATCAGCAGACCCGCAGCTTGCCGGAGCGCCTGGCCCGCGTCTGCCTGATGGCGAGCGAGGCGCTCTCCCTGCTCGCGCAGCAGATCCAGGACAGCTCGATCGAGGTCGCCTCGGCGGCCGACGCGGTCAACCAGATCGCCTCGGAGCTGGCCTCCGGCTCCTCGGAGCAGGCGGCTTCGGTGGTGGAGATCACCGCCGCCATGGAAGAGCTGGCGCGCACCGCGTCGCAGATCGCCGAGAACGCCACCCGCCAGGCCGACATGGCGCGCAAGGCCGAGACGTCCGGCGACTCCGGCGCGATCGCGGTCAGCGAGGCGGTGCTGGGGGTCGAGGAGGTGCTGAAGCGGATCAGCGCCATCTCCTCCCGCGCCGACAACCTCGGCACGCGCTCCAAGGAGATTTACCGCGTCCTCGACCTGATCAACGAGATCGCGCAGGAGACCCACATCCTGTCGCTCAACGCCGCCATCGAGGCGGTGGCGGCGGGCGCCGACGGCCGCCGCTTCTCGGTGGTGGCCGAGGAGGTGCGCCACCTCGCCCATCGCTCGCAGGAGTCGGTGGAGTCGGTGCGCAGCCTGCTCGACGAGTTCTCGAGCTCGATCCGCGCCACCATCGTGGCCACGGAAGAGGGAAGCAAGGAGGCGAGCCGCGTGCTCGAACGCTCGCGCGCCGCCTCCGCGGCGATCATCGACCTGCGCCACGCCTCCGGCGACACCTCGCGGGTGGCGCAGCAGATCTCCCAGGCCACGCAGCAGCAGAACGCCGCCTCGGACGAGGTGGTGATGACCCTCCGCGAGGTGAGCCTGGTGGTGCAGCGGATGACCGGCGGCCTCAAGAACCTGTCGACCACCGCCGACCGCCTGAACTCCCTGGGCCTCACCATCCAGCTCCTGGCGCAGTCCTTCCACCTCGACTCGCCGCGCTCCCTCAAGCATCTCGTGGAGGAGTGGGCGCAGCGGCTCCAGAAGGCCTCCGGCGCCACCGAGCTCGAGAGCGTCCTCGACCAGATGGTGCAGGGAGCGCCGTTCATCGAGATGGCCTACTTCGTGGACACCACCGGCTACACCGTGGCCCTGTGCGTCAACAAGAACGCCGCGGCGGGCGGGCGCACCTCAGTCCCGGCGAACCTGCGCGAGATGGACATGACCCGCCGTCCCTGGTACCGCGCGGTGTCGCGGGAGAAGCGCGCCGCGCTGACGCCGACGTATGAGTCCCTGAGCCGGGGCGAGATGGTGTTCACCGTGGCGGCGCCCATGCTCAACCGGGAGGGCCAGTTCTCCGGCGTCCTCGGCGTCGACATCAACATCACCGGCTGGACGAGGATCTGAGGCCGTGCTCAACAGTATCGACTCGGGACGGTCGGCGCCGCGGATGGGGCTGTCGGCGGGCAGCCACCTGCTGGTGCAGGCGGGGGAGTACGTCTGCGCCCTGCCCTTGCGCTCGGTACGCCGCGTCCTCCGCGCCCTGCCGGTGCACCCACTGCCGGGCGCCTCTCCGGAGCTCAAGGGGCTCGCCGAATTCGCCGGCGAGCCGCTGCCGATCCTCGACCTCGCCCGCTTGGTCGGGGCGCCGCCGGGGGCCAATCCGGCCTATCCGGTGACGGTCGTGGTCTGGGTGGGCCCCGAGCACGGCCGGGAGGCTGTCGGCTTGGCCGCCGACGCCGCCCTGGAGGTGGCCGACGTGCCGTTCGCCTCGGTGGTGGCGGGAGACGGCGGCTTCATCCTCGGCGAGGCTCCGGTGGGCGGCGCGGTGGTGCGCGTGCTCAATCTCGAGGCGCTGGGGAGAGAGATTTGAGCCGCCATGAGTGTCGCCATGAGTAAGGGATACCTTCTGATGCGCCGCGGCGGCGCCCTGTGGGGGGTGGAGAACGAGGCCGTGGTGAGCCTCACCCGCGGCGCCGGCGGGTTTCGCATCGGCGTGCAGGCCGGCGAGATGTGGATCGACGAGATCGTCGGCGTGGTGGCGGAGCTGACCCTCCGGCCGCTCGCCGCGGCGCTGCGCCGCTTCTGGCCCGACGGGGCGGGGAGCCTGGCCCACCTCGCGATCCACGCGGAGATGCCGCTGGTGGTGGTCGACCCGCTGCGGCCGCCGCGCGCGTTGCGCAGCATTGAATGGCAAGCGGAATGGCAAGCGGAATGGAATGCAGGCGGACAAGGAGCCGAAGGGGATGGCTAAGGACGCAACGGAATCGATCAATCACTCGCGCACCGGCCTGCTGATCGTCAGCGGCGTGGCGCTGTCGGGGCTGGCCCTTCTGATGGTGGCCGAGGCCGCCGCCGCCGGGACCGCGGAAATCCGCGGCCAGGGGTGGCTGTTCAACGTCTTCCTCCTGGCGTCCGCCGGCGCGCTCGGGCTCTATTGGCGCGTCATCTACCGCGGCCAGCAGATCCTGTGGTCGCGGGTCGACAGCTCGGACCAGCGCAACACCGTGGTGGAGAAGACTCTGGTCCTGGCCCTGGAGCGCTTGCGCGCCGGCGACCTGGTCAACTGCGCCGAGCGCTCGCGGGAGCTGCCGGGCCGGCTGGCCGTGACCTTCAGCAACGCCACCAACGCGCTCGACGTGCTGGCGCAGCAGATCCAGGCCAGCTCGGTCGAGGTGGCCTCGGCGGCCAACTCGGTCAACGAGATCGCCTCCGAGCTGGCCTCCGGCTCGTCGCAGCAGGCGGCCTCCGTGGTGGAGATCACCGCCGCCATGGAAGAGCTGGCGCGCACCGCCTCGCAGATCGCCGACAACGCCGCCACCCAGGCCGAGCTGGCGCAGAAGGCCGAGGAGAGCGGCAACCTCGGCAAGGCGGCGGTGGAGGAGGCGGTGACCGGGGTCGAGGAGGTGCGCAAGCGCATCTCCGGCATCGCCAACCGCGCCGACAGCCTCGGCATCCGCTCCAAGGAGATCTACCGCGTCCTCGACCTGATCACCGACATCGCGCAGGAGACGCACATCCTCTCCTTGAACGCCGCCATCGAGGCCGCGGCGGCGGGCGACCACAGCCGCCGCTTCTCGGTGGTGGCCGAGGAGGTCCGCCGTCTGGCGCAGCGCTCCCAGGAGTCGGTGGAGTCGGTGCGCAACCTGCTGGATCAGTTCGCCAGCTCGATCGCGGCCACGGTGGTGGCCACGGACGAAGGGAGCAAGGAGGCCGGCCGGGTGCTCGAACGCGCCCGCGCCGCCGCTGCCGCCATCGAGGACCTGCGCGACGCGTCGAGCGACACGGCGCGGGTGGCGCGCGAGATCTCGCTCGCCACGCAGCAGCAGAACGCGGCTTCGGACGAGGTGGTGCTCACCCTCAAGGAGGTCAGCCACGTGGTGCAGCGCATGGCCGACGGTCTCAAGCAGTTCTCCGAGACCGCCGACCGCCTGAACCAGCTCGGCCTGATCATCCAGATGCTCGCGCAGTCGTTCCACCTCGACTCGCCGCACTCCCTCAAGCACCTCGCCGAGACCTGGTCGGTGGAGGTGCGCCGCCGCCTCGGCAACTGGGAAGCCATCGAGCGGCTGCTCAACGACCTGGTGCAGCGCCAGCCCTACGTCGAGTGCCTCTACTTCTACGACGGCAAGGGTGGGCAGGTGGCCCTCACGGTCAACCGCTCCATCATCGGCGACCGCGACATCCCCGCCGCGGTGCGGGCCGGCGAGGGCTTCGCCGAGCGCCCCTGGTACAAGGCGGCGGTGGCGGAGAAGCACACCATCCTCACCCCGCTCTTCGACTCTCTGCTCACCGAGCGGTCGATCTTCACCGCCGCCACCCCGATCTATGAGAAGGGGGACCTCGTCGGGGTGCTCGGCCTCGACGTGAACGTCGATCACTGGACCAAGATCTGAACCGGGGAATCGTGGATCCAGAGTTCGCCGATCTCGTCCCTCTCTTCGTGGAGGAAGCCCGCGACCGTATCGAGAGGCTCGCCACGTTCCTGCCTCAGATCGAGGCGGACGCGCAGGCGGTGGTCGAGGTCAAGCGGGAGCTGCACACCCTCAAAGGCGCCGGCCGCATGTTGCGCCTGGCGGCCCTCGCCGAGCTCTGCCACACCGCCGAGGAGATCCTGCAGGTCCACCCCGCCGGCACCATCGGCCTGCTGATGCGGGTGGTCGACCACCTGAGCAGCATGGTGGAGGCCGTCTCCGGAGGCAAGGAGCCGGAGCACGACGCGGGCCTGTCGGCCCTCCTCGCCGGTGCGCTGGCCACCGCCGCCCCGGAAGCTCCGGCGCCGGCCGCTCCCGCTCCCGCTCCCGCTCCCGAGCCGGCTCCGCCGCCCCTGGAGGAGAAAGCCGAAGCGCCGGAGCCTGCCGAGCCGGCGCGGTCCTCCTCCCCCACCAAGGGTTTCGGCGGCGACGTGCGGGTGGACACCGCGGCGCTCGACGCGGTGGCCGAGCGGGCGACCCAGGTGCGCATCATGGCTCTCGCCGGCCGCCAGGTCACCGAGAGGATCTATGAGCTCGCCCGCCTGGCGGAGGACGGCCTGCACGAGCCGCAGCCCACCCAGGTGCTCGCCGTTCTCTCCACCATGCTGCGGCGGGTGGCGGTCGAGCTCGAAGGCAGCCAGCGGCGCCTCATCCGTTCGGCGGAGGAGCAGCTCGAACGCATGCTCGCCCTCCAGCTCCAGCCGATGCGCGGCTCCATGCTCCTCCTCGCCCGCTACGCCCGGGAGCTCGCCCGCTCCCTCGGCCGCGAGGTGGAGGTGGAGCTGGAAGGCGAGGACACGCGGCTCGACCGGCGCATCACCCGCGAGCTCGAAGACGCGCTTCTCCACCTCGTGCGCAACGCCGTCGACCATGGCATCGAGCCGCCGGACGTGCGCGCGGCGCAGGGCAAGCCGCGGATCGGCCGGCTGCAGCTCCGCGCCTCGGCCGACGGTCCGCGGGTGCGCCTGACCATCCGCGACGACGGCGAGGGGATCCACGTCCCCAAGGTCGTCCAGCGCGCCGTCGCCGTGGGGCTGGTGGACGCCGCGAGCGCGGGATCGATCACCAAGGCGGAGGCCCTGCGCCTCCTCTTCGCGCCCGGCTTCTCGACCCGCCAGCAGGTCTCCGAGGTCTCCGGCCGCGGCATCGGGCTCGACGTCGTGGCCACCGCGGTCAACCGGGTGGGCGGCGAGGTCTTCCTCGAAAGCGAGCCCGGGAAGTGGACCGCGATCACCGTCGAGGTGCCGCTGGCGCGCCGCGGCGAGGCGGTGATGCTGCTGCGCGTCGGCCAGCTCCGCATCGGCCTTCCCACCTCCGTGGTGCGCCGCGCCACCCGCCTCGATCCCAAAAACGTCGTCGAGCGCGACGGCCGCACCCTCGCCCTCTTTCCCGACCGCCTGGTGCCGTTCATTCCCCTCGCCCGCCTCTACGGCCAGCCGTCTCTCGACGAGCAGCTCCTGCTCGAAGGCGTCGTCTCCGGCCAGCCGCTGGCCCTGGCGGTGGACGACGTCGAGGGGGAGCAGGAGGTGCTGGTGCGCCCGATCACGCGGCGCGTCGCCACCGACCGTCTCCTCGAAGGCATCGCCCTCCTCGCCTCCGGCGAGCCGGTGGGCGTGCTGTCGCCCTCGGTGCTGGCGCAGCGCGAGTACCTGCGGGCGCTCCCCGTGTCGCGCGAGCGGATCGTCATCAAGAAGGTGCGCATCCTGCTCGTCGACGACTCGCTGGTCACTCGCGAGATGGAGCGCCGGCTGCTCGAGGACGCCGGCTTCCAGGTCTCCGCGGCGAGCGACGCCGACGAGGCCCTGAGCCAGCTCAGCGACACGGATTTCGACTGCGTGGTCACCGACATCGAGATGCCGGGGATGGACGGCTTCGAGCTCACCGCTCATCTGCGTGGCATGGAGCACTTCGCCCATCTGCCGATCATCGTCGTCTCCACGCGCGACCGCCCGGAAGACCGCCTGCGCGGCCTCAAGGTGGGCGCCGACGCCTACTTGACCAAGCAAAGCCTGGACGCCGGCGAGCTGGTGGACCTGGTGCGCCGCCTCAGCGGCCGCTCGTTGGGATAGAGATAGTGTAGAGTCGGAATCGAAAATCAATGAAAGCTGGAAGACCAGGTCCATGATCCGCGTCGTCCTCGTCGACGACTCCCCCTCCGTGCGCGCCGTGCTGCGCCGGTTCTTCGCCAAGACGTCCGACATCCAGGTGGTGGGGGAAGCGGAGGATGGAGCGCAGGCCCTGCGGGCGGTGCTCGACTTCCAGCCGCAGGTCGTGGTGATGGATCTGCAGATGCCGGTGATGGACGGCTACTCGGCCATCGAGCAGATCATGGCCGTGCGCCCGACGCCCATCGTCGTCCTCTCGTCGCGGGCCAACCGCAACCAGATGCAGACCGCTTTCGAGGCGATGCGCCGCGGCGCGCTCGAAGTGCTGCCCAAGCCGGAGGACACACCGAGCTGGCAGCAGCTCGCCGAAAGCCTCCCCGGCACCGTGCGCGCCATCATCGAGGCGCAGGCGCAGCCGCGGCCGAAGCGGCCGAAGGGGAGCACCGAGCCGGAGCCGCGCCTGATGGCGCCGCCGGCGAATTTTTCGCCCTCCCAGGAGCTGCGCTGGGTGGCCATCGGCGCCTCGACCGGCGGGCCGGCGGCGCTCCGCGAGTTTCTGGAAGAGGTGCCGGCCGACGCGCCGGTGGGCTTTGCGGTCGTGCAGCACATCGCCTCCGGTTTCGAGCTCGGCCTGGCTGACTGGCTCAACAAGGAATTCCCTTTCGACGTGCGCCTGGCGCGCGACGGCGAGATCCTGCGCAAGGGCGCGCTGCGCCTGGCGCCCGGCGGCTCGCATCTGCGCCTGGAGGCCGGCGGCGTGCTGCGCCTCGACACCCAGAGCCCGGCGCGGCGCGGCCACCGGCCGTCGGTGGACGACCTCTTCTTCTCCTGCGCCGAGAGCTGCCCGCGCGAGGTGGCCGGCGTGATCCTCACCGGCATGGGCTCGGACGGGGTCGACGGGCTCCTCGCCCTGCGCAAGGCGGGCGGCCTCACCATGGCGCAGGACGAGGCCAGCTCGATCGTCTTCGGCATGCCCCGGGTCGCCCTGGAGCGCGGCGCGGCGGACATCGCCCTGCCGCCGCGCGCCCTCGCCCATGCCCTGGCGCGCGTCTGGGGGAAGGGACCATGAGCGCTTGAGCGACTGCATCCTGGTGGTGGACGACAGCGAGGTGACGCGGGCGATCCTCTCGCGCACCCTGCGCGGCGCCGGCTTCGAGGTCCTGGAGGCGCGGGATGGGGCGGAGGGCGCGCTGATCGCCCTGCGCGAGCGTCCGGCCGTGGTGGTGACCGATCTCGAGATGCCGACCATGGACGGCTTCCCCCTCTTGCGCCTGCTCAAGGCCGACCCGCTGTGCTGCGGGACGCCGGTGCTGATCCTCACCAGCCATGCCGAGGCGGCGTCGCGCTTCTGGAGCCTGCGCACCGGCGCCGACGCCTATCTCACCAAGGACTACCGGCCGCAGGAGCTGATCGCCACCGTGTCCCGCCTGGCCGAGCAGGCCCGCGGCACGAGCGCGCCTGCCGAGGACGCGCTCGCCGCGGACACCGCGATCGGCCCCCTGGAGGTGCTGGCGCGGGTGGCCCGCCAGCTCGACGCCAGCCTGCTGCAGGCGACGGTGGTCAACACCCTGCTGGAGCGCGGCATGGCCGGCGACGATTTTCATGACGCGAGCCGGATCGCGCTCGAGACGCTGGGCGAGGTGGTGGACGCTCACCTCCTCGCCGTCACCGTGGTCGAGACCTCCCCGGCCGCCCTGCAGGTGCCGGTCACCGTGATGACGCAGATCGTGCTCCAGGAGCCGCTGCGGCCCGAGCTCCTCGACCGCTTGCACAGGCTCATCGCCCGCCAGCTCGAGCTGCCGCCGGACGCGGTGATCGACACCCGGGTGAGCGGCGAGCCGGGCGATGCCACGGCCGACCTCAACCGCCTGGTGCGCCGGCCGCTCTCCCTGCGCGGCGCGCGCGGCGTCCTGGTCCTCCTGCCCCGCGACCCGCACCAGTTCGCCATGCTGACGGCGGATCTGCTGGACGATCTCACCCGGCCGTTGACCCTGGTCCTCGACAATGCCCGCCTGTCGCAGCGCCTGCACGAGATGTCGGCCCTCGACGGGCTCACCCGCCAGCTCAACCACCGCGCCATCTACGACCGCCTCACCGAGGAGCTGGAGCGCGCCCGGCGCTACAAGGTCCCGCTCTCCGTGATCCTCTGTGACCTCGACCACTTCAAGGAGGTCAACGACCGGCACGGCCATCTCGCCGGCGACGCCGTGCTGCGCGAAGGGGCGGCGGCGCTGCGCCGCTGTCTGCGTGCCACCGACGTCCTCGGCCGCTACGGCGGCGAAGAGTTCCTCGCCGTGCTGCCGCAGGTGGATCTGCCGGCGGCCTGCGCGGCGGCGGAGCGGCTGCGCCAGGCGCTGGAGGGAGTGCCCATCGTCTTGCAGTCGGGCGTCCAGGTCGGCATCACCGCCTCGTTCGGTGTCGCTTCCCGTGACGAGCTCGCCGCCCTGGCCACCGGCGACCTCCTCGTCTCCCTGGCCGACCGCCGCCTCTACGAGGCGAAGGCGGCGGGCCGCAACTGCATCCGTCCCTGGAGCCCGGAGCTCGCCGCGGCGGAGCCGGTGGAGCCGACGGAGCCGGGTGCATGAACATCCCTCTCGAGCCGGCCCTGCTGAAGCTCGTCACGATGATCCGGGAGCGCACGGGCAACGTCATCCCGCCGAGCCGCCATCCGTTCCTCGAGGAGGTCGTGCAGCGCCGTGCGCAGGCGAAGAGCTTCGCCGCGGTGAGCGACTACGTGGCGGCCCTGGAGGCGGGGACCCTGCGCGGGGAGTGGGAGAGCCTGACCTCGCTCCTCACCATCAAGGAGTCGTACTTCTTCCGCGCGCCGCAGCAGTTCGATTTCATCCGCCGGGAGATCCTGCCGCAGCTCCTCCAGGCGCGATCACAGGCGCGGCACATCCGCGTCTGGTCGGCGGCCTGCGCCCGCGGCGAGGAACCGGCGACGCTGGCCATCCTCCTCGCCGAGGAGAAGGCGCTCGCCGGCTGGAGCTGGTCGATCGTCGCCACCGACGTCGACGAGGAGGCGTTGGCCGGGGCGCGCCTCGGCCTCTACGGCGACCGCGCGGTGGCGCAGGTGCCGCCGGAGCTCCTCGGCCGCTACTTCGGGCGGCGCGGCAAGCTCTACGAGCTGAGCCCGGAGCTGCGCTCGCACATCCTCTACCGCCCGCTCAACCTGGCCCATCCGCCCTACGAGCTGCCCTACCCGGAGTACGACGTCATCCTGCTGCGCAACGTCCTGATCTACTTCCGCCGCCCCTTGCAGCGGCGGGTGGTGGCGCAGGCGGGGCAGCTCCTGTCGCGCGACGGCTATCTGTTCCTGGGCGCCTCGGAGACCCTGTGGCAGATCCAGGACGAGCTGGAAGCGGTGGATCTCGGCTCCTGCTTCTCCTACCGCCATCGCCGCGAGCTTGCGGGGGCTCAGACGGCGGCCGCGAAGGCGGCTCCGAAGGTGCCGGCCCCGAAGGCCGCGAGCCCGCTCCAGGCGCAACCGGCCGCCGTGGTCTCCATCCGGTTGCCTGCCGCACCTCTGCCCGCCGCTGCGCCACCGGCTCCGCCGCTCCGCGTGCCGGCGCCACCCCCTCAGGCACCCGCCGTCCTGGGGGAGAGCGCCGTCCAGGCTCTCCTGCTGGACGCCGGCCGCAGCCTGGCCGCCAACCACATCGACGAAGCCCTGCGCCGCGTCCGCGAAGTGCTCGTGGCGGCCCCCTCCGATCCCGCCGCCCACGCCCTGGACGGTTTCCTGCACGATCTCTCCGGGCGCACCGAAGAGGCGGTGACCTCCTACCGCGCCGCCCTCTATCTCGATCCGGCCCTCTTCCAGGTCCGCCTCCTGCTCGCCGACTGCCTTCTGCGCCTCGGCAGCCGCGACCGCGCCGAGCACCACTTCCGCGAGGTGCTGGCCCACCTCGCCAGCGGCCGGGAGAGAAATCTGACCGCCTTCGAGGACCTGCCGTTCCCCGACCGGGCACGGGCGCAGCGGCGGTGCCGGCAGGTGCTGGGGGGAACGTAGGGGCAGCCTGAGCGTGCTACATTTTGCCCATGGCCGCCGCTGTCCGCGTCCGTCCGCCCGCTGTTGCCGGCACCTTCTATCCGGGATCTCCCGCCACGCTGCGATCCACCGTCGAGGGCTTCCTGCGGGAAGCGCCGCGGCCCGCGGGGCCGGCGGCGAAGGCGGTCATCGCTCCGCATGCCGGCTACGCCTACTCCGGCCCGATCGCCGCCGCGGCGTTCCAGGCGGTCGCCGCGGCGGCGGGGACGGTCGAGCGCATCGTGCTGCTCGGGCCGTCGCACTTCGTGCCGATCCGCGGCCTCGGCCTGCCGGACGCCAATCGCTTCGCCACGCCTCTCGGGGAGATGGGAGTCGAGCCCGAAGGAGCCGCCGCTTCTCTCCGCCTGCCGCAGGTGCGGGTCCAGTCGGCGGCGCATGTGCAGGAGCACTCGCTGGAAGTGGAGCTGCCGTTCCTCCAGGTCCTTTTCGGGGCGATCGATCTGGTCCCCCTGGTGGTGGGGGAGGCCGCCGCGGAAGAGATCGCCGAGGTCCTGGAGCGGCTGTGGGGCGGACCCGAGACGCTGATCGTCATCAGCTCCGACCTCTCCCACTACCTGCCCTATGAAGCGGCGCGCCGGGTCGATCGCGAGACCGCCGACGAGATCCTCGCCCTGGACGGGCCTCTCGATCCACACCGGGCGTGCGGCGCGCGGCCGGTGAGCGGGCTGCTGCTGGCGGCCCGGCGGCGCGGCATGGTCCCCGAGCTGCTGGACCTGAGGAATTCGGGAGATACCGCGGGCGACCGCAGCCGGGTGGTGGGCTACGGCGCCTTCGCGTTCCGCGAGGTGCCGGCTTGAGCGAGCCGGGCGATCCCGACGAGACCGAGCGCGGGCGCGCCCTCCTTCGCATCGCGCGGGCGAGCCTGGCCGAGGCCTTCGGCAGGGGAGACCGGTCGCTCCTGGACGATCGCGAGCCCTGGCTGCGCGAGCCGGGAGCGACCTTCGTCACCCTGCGCCTCCACGGGCAACTGCGCGGCTGCGTCGGCTCGGTCCACGCCTACCGGCCACTGTTCGAGGACGTGTGGGCGAACGCCCGTGCCGCCGCCTTCTCCGACACCCGCTTCCCACGCCTCCGGCGGGAAGAATTCGACGCCGTCGAGCTGGAGGTTTCCCTCCTCTCCGCTCCCGAGCCGTTGAGCGTGACCGGCGAAGAGGAGGCCTGCCGCCTTCTCCGCCCCGGCATCGACGGCGTCATCCTCGAAGCCGGGGACAACCGCGGCACCTTCCTCCCGCAGGTCTGGGAGCAGCTCCCCGATCCCCGGCAGTTTCTCGCCCATCTCAAGGTGAAGGCCGGCCTTCCGGCCTCCTTCTGGCCCCCGGACCTCCGCCTCTGGCGCTACACCGTCGCCAAGTGGGAGGAATAGGCTGAAGCCGTGTCGGGTGTCACTGCCGGAATGGGGCCGAGGGCCTACACCCGCGGCGCCGCGACGTCCGCCTTCTCGATCCCTGCCAGCGCCGGCTCCACGGCTTCGTCCAGAAATTCGTCCACCTGTTGGGCCGAGCGTCCGGTAAAAGCCACAGGATCGATCCAGCCTTCCACCTCTTCGCGGGTGAGCTGGAACTCCGGATCGCCGGCGATGCGGTCGATCAACTGATTCTCGCCGCCGCGCTCCACGACGCCCTGGGCTTCCAGGCTGTAGACGCGGATCTTCTCGTGCAGGCTCTGGCGGTCGCCGCCGCGGAGCGCCGCTTCCATGAGGAGCGTCTCGGTGGCCATGAAGGGGATCTCGCGCGCCACGCGGGCGGCGACGACGGTCTCGCGGACGACGAGGCCGGCTGCGATGTGCGCGGCGAGGCCGAGGATGGCGTCGGCGCAGAGGAAGGAGTCGGGGATCACCAGACGGCGGTTCGCCGAGTCGTCGAGGCTGCGCTCCAGCCACTGCGTGGCGGCGTTCAGGGGGCCGTTGAGGCTGTCGGTGATCAGCCGCCGCGCCAGGCCGCACATCCTTTCGGCGCGGATCGGGTTGCGCTTGTAGGCCATCGCCGAGGAGCCGACCTGCTCGCTGTCGAACGGCTCGGCGAGCTCGCCGACGCCTTGCAGCAGGCGCAGGTCGGTGCCGTATTTGTGGCAGCTCTCGGCGAGGCCGGCCAGGGTCTGGAGGATCTGGCTGTCCTGCTTGCGCGAATAGGTCTGGCCGGTGACCGCGAAGCTCTCGGCGAAGCCGATCCGGCGCGCGAAGGCGAGGTCGAGCGCGCGCACCTTGCCGCCGTCGCCCTGGAAGAGAGTCAGGAAGCTCGCCTGCGTGCCGGTCGTCCCCTTGACGCCGCGGCAGCGCAGGGTGGCGAGGCGGTGGCGGATTTCCGCCAGGTCGAGGAGGAAGTCCTGTGCCCAGAGGCAGGCGCGTTTGCCGATGGTGGTGAGCTGCGCCGGCTGGAAGTGCGTATAGGCGAGCGTCGGCACGGCGCGCGTGCGGCGGGCGAAGGCGGCGAGGGCGGCGAGCGTGGCGGCGAGGCGGCCGGCGAGCAGCTCCAGCGCGTCGCGCATCAGGAGGACGTCCGTGTTGTCGGTGATGAACGCGCTCGTGGCGCCGAGATGGAGGATGCCGCCGGCGCCGGGGGTGACGCGGTCCGCCTGCTCGGCGAAGTGGCGGAGGTGGGCCACCACGTCGTGGCGCGTGCGCCGTTCGAGGTCCGCCACCCGTTCGAGGTCGACGTCGCCGGCCACGGTCTCCAGGGCGGCGATCTGCTCGGCGGTGATGGGGAGGCCGAGGTCGCGCTCGCAGACGGCGAGGGCGATCCACAAGCGGCGCCAGGTGCGGAAGCGGTGGCCGGCGGAGAAAAGCCGCGCCATGTCGGCCGAGGCGTAGCGTTCGTAGAGAGGGTTTTGCGGGGTTTCGGAGAGCGTATCGACCATAGGGGAGAATGATATCCTGCGCGGCGAGGTGGGCATGACGATACAAGTCGATTCAGAGATCGGACGGCTGCACCGCGTCCTCGTTCACCGCCCGGGGCGCGAGATCGACTGGATGGTCCCCTCGATGATGGGGAGCCTTCTGTTCGACGACATCCTGGACGGCGACGAGGCGCGCGAGGAGCACGACGCCTTCCGCGAGATCTTCCGCCTGGCCGGCGTCGAGGTCCTGGATTCCCAGCATCTGCTCGCCGACGTCCTGGCCGACGAGGCGGTCTGCAAGCGCCTGCTCGACGAGCTGGAGGCCGAGTACGGCGCGCCGTACAGCCTCGTCCGGGCGCTCTACGAGCTGCCGCCGGTCACCTTGGCGGCCGCGCTCATCGAGGGCATCCGCTCGCCGGCCGAAGCGGTGGCCTCCGCCTATCCGCAGCTCTTCGAGCTGAACCCGGTGCCCAACTACTTCTTCCAGCGCGATCCGCAGGTCGTGCTGGGCAACCAGGTGGTCATCTCGTCCATGGCGACCGCCGCCCGCGAGCGCGAGCCGCTCCTCGCCCGCACCCTGTTCGAGAACCATCCGGCCCTCGCCGGCCATGCCTCGCTCTTCGAGATCGACGTGCCGCCGAGCGGCGCGCCGCAGCACAACCCGAACTTTCCCTATCCGAACCTGGAGGGAGGCGACGTGCTGGTGGTCAGCCCCGAGATCATCCTGGTCGGCCTCTCCGAGCGCACCAACCGGCGCGGCATCGAGGTCCTCGCCGGCTATCTGCGCCGGGTGCCGACGAGCTTCCGGCACCTGATCATGGTGGAGCTGCCGCGCAAGCGGTCGTACATGCATCTCGACACGGTCTTCACTCTGATCGACCGCAATCTCTGCCTCGCCCACCTGCCGGTGATCCTGCCCGGCGGTCCGGAGGCGGCGCACGTGTACACGATCGATCTGCACGCCAAGGACCTGACCTTCACCTTGCGCAGCTCGCTCCTCGAGGTGCTGGCCGGACTGGGGACGGAGCTCGACGTGGTGCCCTGCGGCGGCGGCGGCGAGCCGATCGACCAGGAGCGCGAGCAGTGGACCGACGGCGCCAACGCCTTCGCCATCGCGCCCGGCCTGATCCTGCTCTACCGGCGCAACCGCCGGACCATGGAGGAGCTCGCCCGTCGCGGCTGGCGCATCCTGCGCGAGGAGGAGGTGGTGGCCGGCATGCACGATCTCCTCAACGGCGGCCCGGCGGCGATCTCGCTCCAGTGCAACGAGCTGTCCCGGGCCCGCGGCGGCCCGCGCTGCATGACCATGCCGCTGGAACGGGATCCGCTGTAGATCCCCGCCCCGGCGTTTTCCCTTCAAGGAGTGTCAGCCCCGATGTCAACCCGTCACCTGATCTCGATCCACGACCTCACCGCGGCCGAGGTCGCCGGTCTCTTCCATCTCGCCGCAGACGTCAAGGCGAACCCCGCCAAGTATGAAAACCACATGCACCGCAAGAGCCTGGGGATGATCTTCGAGAAGTCCTCGACGCGCACCCGGGTGAGCTTCGAGGTGGGCATGGTGCAGATGGGCGGCCACGCCCTCTTCCTCTCCAGCCGCGACATCCAGCTCGGCCGGGGCGAGCCGATCGCCGACACCGCGCAGGTGCTCTCCCGCTACGTCGACGGCATCATGGCGCGCACCTTCGCGCACAAGACCGTCACCGATCTGGCGCAGTACGGCTCGGTCCCCGTGATCAACGGCCTGACCGACGACCTGCACCCCTGCCAGGGCCTGACCGACTATTTCACCCTGATGGAGGTCTTCGGCGGTCTCGACGCCCTGCGCGGGCGCAAGCTCGCCTACGTCGGAGACGGCAACAACATGGCCCACTCGCTGATGTTCGGCGCCCCCAAGGTCGGCATGGACGTCGCCGTCGCCTCGCCGAAGGGCTACGAGGTCAATCCGCACTATCTCGCCCTGATCCGCCAGGACGCCGCGGCCGCGGGGACGAAAGTCATCGTGACCAACGATCCCAAAGAGGCCGTGGAAGGAGCCTCCTGCGTCTACACCGACGTCTGGGCCTCGATGGGCCAGGAAACCGAGCAGCAGGTGCGTCTCAAGGCCTTCCAGGGCTTCATGGTGGACAACGCGCTGATGCGGCTCGCCGCGAAGGACGCCGTCTTCCTCCACTGCCTCCCCGCCCACCGCGGCGAAGAGGTCGCCGCCGAGGTCGCCGACGGGCCGCAGAGCCGGATTTTCGACGAGGCGGAGAACCGCCTGCACACGCAGAAGGCGGTGATGCTTTGGCTGATGGCGGGGGTGGGGATTTAGGAGAGGCGGCGCTGCCGTCGCCCGGGCTCGTCCGGGGTATGATCCCGCCGTGCTGCGGGCGATCCTCTTCGACTTCAACGGCGTCCTGGTGGACGATGAGCCGATCCATCTGGAGCTGTTCCAGCGGGTGCTCGGCGAGGAGGGGTTCGCTCTCACGGCGGAGGACTACTACGGCCGCTACCTGGGGCTCGATGACAAGGGCTGCTTCTCCGCCGTGCTCAGCGCTGCCGGCGAGCTGCCGACGGTGCCGCGCCTCATGCGGCTCATCGCGCGCAAGTCCTCCTACTACCGGGACCGCATCCGCCAGGGCGGCTATCCGTTCTTTCCGGGCGCCGTGGAGCTGGTGCGCGAGCTGGCCGCCGCCGGACGGATGCTCGGCATCGTGAGCGGCGCCCTGCGCGACGAGGTGGAAGGAGCGCTGCGCCAGGCGGGCCTGCGCGACCTGTTCAAGGTGCTGATCACCGCCGAGGACGTCGCCGAAGGCAAGCCCGACCCCGAGGGCTATCTGCGCGCCTTGCAGGATCTCAACGCCCTGCCGCCGCTGCCCGAGCGCCTCGTCCACCCGCACGAGGTGCTCGCCGTGGAGGACAGCCCGTCCGGCCTCGCCGCCGCGGCGGAGGCGGGCTTTCTCACCCTGGGGGTCGCCCAGAGCTACCCGGCGGCGCGGCTCGGCGGCGGCGCCGACAAGGTCGTCGACAGCTTGCGCGGGATGACTCTCGCGGGCCTCGAGAAGCTTTTCTGATGCAGGACCCTATGGAAGAAGAAACGCGGCGCCGCCTCGAGCAGTACGTGAAGCCTCTCTACGCCGGGCTCGACGGCGTGCAGACCTTCGACCGCATCGACCGTCTCCAGGTCCATCTGACCGCGCTCCGCGACGGCGGCGCTGCGGCGCCGCCGATCGACGGCGACCTCCTCGAGCTGCTCCTCCTCCTGCACGGAGTCATCGAGCGGCTGGGCTCGCTCGCTCCCGGCGGCCGGCTCGATCTCTTCCTCCATGGGCTAAGGTTGCCGGACGAGCTGATCCGCGCCGTGCGGACCGGGCTCGGCCGGCTCCACGAAGATCCCCGCCGTCCCGAGGAGGAGCTGCTGCACGACGCGCTGCTCCTCGAAGCCGCCGGAGTCGTGGCGACCGTGGAGCGGCTGATGGCGGCGGGGAAGAAGAGGACGGTGCTGGCGCGCGCCCTGGCGCAGCTCGATCCGGGGCCGCCGGCGGAACGCTACAAGACCCTCCGCGGTGCCGCCCTGGGAGCGGCACGCCGGCGGGAGGCGGAGATGTGGATCGAGGATCTGCGCCGCCGGGCTAATTGATCGGGAGGCGGCTGCCGAAGCCTTCTTCGTAACTGTGAAAGAAGGTGATCGCTTTTTCCGGGAAGCGCCAGCAGTAGTAGCCATCCCCGCTGTCCCAATCGACCAGCCAGAGTCCCTTGACCTCGCAGCCCATCGAGGCGACTTCCTGAGCCCAGAGACGCACGATCTTCTCGCGCGCCTCTTCCAGCTCGTCCCGGCGGGACTCCAGCTCGTCCCGGCTGGCCACTGTGTTGACCAGAGCTTCGATCTGGCGCACGGCCACCATCGTCACATCGCGAACGAGCGGGAACGTCGAGATAGCCTCGTCATACGAGAAGATCCTCTTGCTACGCTCAGGCATGGAGGAATCATCATAGCAGAATCAGCGAGGCGGTGCTGCGCTTACGCCGCGATTTTCCGGGGACCTGTCCGGCGCTTTGCCGCGGGCGCCGGGTGCGGTACATTCTGCCGGTGAGCGTCCAAGACCGCATGACCGAGCCCAGCCGCGGACACGTCGAGGCGATTGCCGGAGGCATGTTCTCCGGCAAGAGCGAGGAGCTGGTGCGCCGCCTGCGGCGCGCCGCCATCGCCCGCCAGAGCGTCCAGGTCTTCAAACCCGTTGCCGACAACCGGCACGGACCCGAGCGTCTGGTCACCCGTGACAACCGCGAGCTGCAGGCGGTGACCGTCGCGTGCAGCAACGAGCTGCGCGGCAAGCTGCTGCCGGGGGTGCAGGTGGTGGGGATCGACGAGGCGCAGTTCTTCGACGCCGGCCTCGTGGCGCTCGTCGGCGAGCTGGCCGACTCCGGCATACGGGTCATCGTCGCCGGCCTCGACCTCGACTACATGCGCAACCCTTTCGGCCCGATGCCGGAGATCCTCGCCCTCGCCGAGTACGTGGACAAGATGCACGCCGTCTGCATCCGCTGCGGCGCCCCCGCCCACTACAGCCAGCGCATCGCCGGCGGCACCGAGCAGCTCCAGGTGGGTGACGGCGAGTCCTACGAGGCGCGCTGCCGGCGGTGCTTCGAGCCCTACGAGACCTGATCCGCCTTCCGCAGCCTCTTCCCGACCGCCCAGAACAGCCCCGCGACGAGGAGGACGAGGCCGAAGACGAGGGGGACGTCGTTCAGGGTGCGGGCGGTGGCGCCGGTGAGGGCGTAGATGAGGGCGGCGGGGAGGGAGCCGCCGAGGGTGGCGGCGAGCATGCGGGGCCAGGTCATGGGCGAGGTGCCGGCCAGGATCGCGAGGGTCTCGGCGAGGATGGGCACCGGGCGGGTCACGACGATCGCGAGGTCTCCCCAGGCGCGGAGGAGGGCGTCGGCGCGGCGGCGCTCGTCGGCGGGCACCAGGCGGTCGACCAGCGGTCCGCCGCGGCGGCCGAGCCAGAAGCCGAAGATGCCGGCGCCCAGGGCTCCGAGCAGAGAGAGCACGGTGCCCCAGACGACCCCGAAGAGCGCGCCGTGGGCGATCATCACCAGGCTCGCCGGCACCGGCAGCAGGACGTCCGCGATGAGCAGCCCGATGCCGATGAGGGCCGCCGCCCAGCCGGCGTGGGCCATCCACGGATCGGGATCGGTGAGGAGCGGCACGTGCAGCCACTCCGCGAGGCCGAAGAGGGCCAGGAAGGTCAGCATCATGAGGCCGCTGAGCTGCCAGTAGCGTTTCATAGGGCGACTTTAAAGGGACGACGGCGCCCAGCGCAGGCCCAGGCGCACGGAGCGGCCGGGGCCGGGGAAGCCGATGAGGGTCTCGTAGGCGCGATCGGTGAGGTTGTCGAAGCGCGCGCGGAGCTGCCAGCCCGGGATCACCTTCCAGGCGGCGGTCAGCCCGACGAGGCCGTAACCGGGGACGGTGTCGCGGTCGGAGACAGGGATCTGCTCGTCGAAGCTCCGCGACACGCTCTGGGCGTCGAGCTGCACGTCCAGGCGAGCCGACGGGCGCCAGAGCAGGCGGGCTCCTCCGACCCGCTTCGGGCGGTGGCGGAGATGGGCGTGGGTGGTGAGATCGTCGACCTGCTGCCAGGTGCCGTTCGCTTCGACGGTCAGGCGGTCGTCCGGCCGCCAGGCGAGGGTGGCCTCGATCCCCTTGGCGCGCACGTCGGTGCGGTTGACGTGCTGGAAGGTGGCGAAGTCGAAGTCGATCAGGTCCTCGTAGCGCTGCCAGAAGGCGGTCACCCCGGCGTCGAGCTCCGGGCTGAGCCGCCAGTCGAGGCCGGCGTCGCCGCCCACCGAGCGCTCGGGCTTCAGGGCGGGATTGCCGCCGAGCTGCGGCGGGCTGGCGAGGGCGAAGAAGCTGGGCAGCTTGAAGGCGCGGCCGGCGGAGGCGTGCAAGCGGACCGGGCCTGCCCCCCCCGTTCGGCCGGGCCGCCAGCTCAGGCCGAGCCGCGGGCTCCACTGGGCGCTCACGTCCTCGGGCTTGTCGGCGCGGAGGCCGATCTCGACCGCCAGATTGCCGCGGTCGACCACCATCTCGGTGTAGGCGCCGGGCAGGGTGCGGGTGATGGAGTAGTCCCCCGCGACGTCGCCGCCCAGGAATGGCGGCAGGAAGAGGACGCTGTCGTTCTCCCCCTTCTCCCGTGTCACGTCGACACCGCCGGTCCACTGCACGCCGCGGGCGGACCACAGGACGGAGGACCAGCCGAGGCGGCCGGTGGTGAAGACGCTCTTCTGGAGAGACTGTGGCACCTGCGGCGGCACGGCCGGGCTGGTGCTGTCGAGATCGTGGCGATAGAAGGCCGCGGTCAGGCGGTGTTTCCCCTCTTCGCCCTCCTTGCCGAGCCACAGCTCGGCGCCGAGGCTCGATTCGCCGTGGTCCGAGTGGCGCAGCTCCCCTGATCCGAAGACCGGGCCGCCCGAGGCGTCGGGATAGTCGTCGCCCTCCCAGTCGGCATGGCGGGTGCGCAGCACGAGGCGCGAGTGTCCACCCAGCGGCAGGGTCAGGTTGCCATGCACCGAGAGCTGCCGGAAGCGCTCGTCGGCGACGCGTTTCTCCTCTTCTTCCCAGGACGTCGCCAGGAACCAGGAGCCGCCTCGGCCGGCGCTCCCGGAGACCGCCGCGCTGGTGGCGCGCAGGCCGGCGTTGCCGCCCTGCACCTCGACCTCCGGATTCAACCGCCCGGGCTTTCCGTCTCGCCCCTCTCGCCCCTCTCGCCCCTCTCGACTAATGATGTGGATCGCCCCGGCGAGGCCGGTGGAGCCGTAGACGGCGGAGAGCGGGCCGCGGACGATCTCGATGCGCTCGACGGCCGCGGTCGGCAGCCCTTCGAGATCGAACGCGTCGCCCACCTGGTACGTCGGATCGTTCAGCGGCACGCCGTCGAGCAGGACGAGGGTGAAGTTGGGATCGCCGCCGCGGATCTGCGCCGTGGTGAAGCCGCCGCGGGTGCCGTTCCCCGTGACGTCGACGCCGGGGGTGAGCCGCAGCAGGTCGGCGACGGTGCGCGCGCCCGAGGCCTCGATCGCTTCGCGGTCGATCACCGTCACCGCCGCGGTGGCCGATTCGAGAGGCCGCTCGCGCACGGTGGCGGTGCCGTAGAAGGTTTCGACAGGGGAAGGAGACTGCGCCTCCGCCGGAGGACCGAGGCAGAGGAGCAACAGGGCCGGAGGGAGGAATCTCACGGCGGTAGAGGACATGAGGAGGATCTTAACTCAGTTGACTCGGACCGCGCCGCCAGCCGCTCCCACCTTTCCGTCCGCCGCCGCGCCAGCACCTCGTCGCGCACCGCCTTGAACTCCTCATCCAGATACCGGGGCACCGGCACGCCGCCGCCGTACAGCTCGCACAGCGCCACCGCCAGGTGTGTCTCGTCCGCGATCAGATCGTCGAACCGGAGGACCGGGCCGGGGATCGCGGCGAGGGCCTCCTGCGCCCGGGCCAGGCCGGCGAGGAGGACGCTCTCCGGATCAAGATCCGGATCTTGATCCGGATCCGCCGTTGCCACCGCCGCCTGCGGGTACAGCCAGCCGCGGTCGAGCATGGCGAGCGCGACGTCGGCGAGGGGGCGCTCGATGCGCAGGGCGGCGAGGCCGCTCGCCGGCAGCCAGCGGGCGACGACGAAGGGCTGGACGACGTCCTTGTAGAAGAAGCCTTCCGGCACGGTGGCCTGGTCGAGAAATGCGGTGAGGCCCGCGAACCGCTCGTGCCCGGGCGGCGTGAAGCGCAGCCCTTCCAGGTCACAGCCCGGCGGCAGGTGGGCGAAGCGGTGGAGATTCAGGATCTCCCCGTCGCTGGTCCACACCGGTTCCTTCAATCCCAGGGCCGGACGGATCCTCTGGTAGAGGAGAGACGAGAGGGAGCGGGGCAGGGAGACGAGAAAGAGCGATCGCACTCGTCCCTCTGCCCCATCCTCTCACTTGGCGCTGGTCTGGATGGTGACGACCCCGGAGGCCGACACGGTATAGCGGGGAGAATCCACCCAGTTGAAGACGACGGTGTAGGTCGGGCTGCCACTCACGGAGATCCCTGACGCCGTGCCCGAGGCCGGGATCACGCCGGACGCGACGACTCCGGAGCCGGAACCCGATCCGCCTCCCGACCCGCCGCCGCTGATCCCGGAGGACGAGCCGCCAAAAATGGAGTAGCGAATCCCTGCCACTGACTGGTTGACGATGGTGATGGCCATGAATCCGGGCTCCTCTCGCCTGAACAAACCTTAAAAGACTTTATCGGATGGATCGCGCCGTGTCCAGATCCAAAACCGCGCGAAAATGACGATCCCAGGTCTCGGCCACCGCGGACCACTGGTAGCCGGGTTGGGTGGCGGTCCGCCAAGCCGCGTCCGCCAAGCGGGTGCGGAGCTCCGGATCGCCGTAGAGCGCCTCCAGGGCGCGCGCCACCTCGCCGGGGCTGACGATCCAGCCCTCGGTGAGAATCCGCTCCGAGGTGAGGCTGAAGGACGGCTCCAGGAGCAGCGCCGATCCCGCCCAGATCTCCGCGCAGGCGCTGTGCCGCGGCACGACCTGGGCGGCGCCGGCGGCGGCGTGCTCGAGGTTGACCAGCCCCCAGCCTTCGCCGATCGAGGTGTTGATCCCGGCGTCGCAGGCGTTGTAGATCAGATTGAGGACCTCGTCGGCGACCGCGGGCAGGTAGGGCTCCTCGGCGGTGAGGATCAACCGGTCCTCGATGCCCAGCCGGCGGGCCAGGGTGACGATGTTCCAGCCGCAGTCCTCGACGCCCATGTGCAGGTAGAGGCGCACGCTCTCCGGCTTGTCGCGGGCGAATTCGGCGAACCCCTTGAGGGTGATGTCGATCCGCTTGCGCGGCTGGTTGCGGTTGGCGTTGAGGACGATGAAGTCGTCGCGGAAATGGCCCGGCCCGGGGAAGAGCTGCTCCCGCGCCTGCTGCCGTCCCGATCTGCCGTCAGCTTCTGGAAGCCGCCGGAACAGCTCGGTGTCGACGCCGTGCGGGATGACGCGGACCTCCGGGAACGGCAGGTCCGGCACCTTCCGCCGCAGCGGCGCGAAGGCCTCTTCGATCTGCCGCCGGCCGTACTCGGTGTAGAGGACGAGGCTGTCGAGGCGGCAGAGCGGCTCGATGAGGGAGAGATCGAGAGGGCCGGCGTCGACCGGCGCGTAGGCGACGATCTTGAGATCGTCCCGCATCTCCTGGAGCGGCTCCAGGTAGCGGCCGAGGACCCAGGGATCGTTGAGCAGGAAGACGAGCTGGGGCCGGATCTTTTCGGCGAGAGCACGGATCTTGTTGCCGCCGAAGAAGTCGCCGTCCGAGCCCGCCGGGTAGACCTGCCAGTCGAGCGTGTGCGGGCCGCCTTCGTAGTTGATGGCGAGGTGGTGGAAGTCCCAGCGGTCCTTGAGCCGGCCGATGAGGCTGTGCAGCACGCGCGCGAAGCCGGTGGGGACGACGCCGTCGCCGACGGCGAGGATGGTGGGGCGGTCCGCTTTCTTGCGGGCTCTTTTCCGGGATCTCATCCGCGTTTCACGCCGTCCTTCCAGGGCACGGGATTCAGGTAGCAGACGGAGTACAGGTCGAGCCCGTCGGCCCAGGCGGCGAAGCCCGGCGAGACCCGCGGGCGCACCGCCGCGGTGAGGTCGCCGCCGAGGCCGAAATGGCGCTCCAGGAGAGCCAGCGCCGGGTAGGTCGCCCGGGCGTCCACGTCCGCCACCAGCTTTTCGGGATCGCTCACTCTGGGGAGGAGGCGGGCGAGGTCGACGATCTGCACGAAGCGGGAGTTGTTCAACATCACGTGATGGGTGGCGTGGATCAGAAGATGGAGCCAGGCGGCGTCCGCACCGGCGAGCCAGGCCGGAATGCCGAACAGCTCGCCGCGGCGCGCGCCCGCCCACAGGCGGTCGGTGAGGTCCACCACCTCGTCGAGGATGCGCTCGCGGCAGCGCGGATGGACCTCGAGCTGGCGCGGGTTGTCCGGATGCTCGCGGGTGAAATCGACGACCTTCCCGCTGCCCGGCCTGGCGAAACGCGCATGCTTCCAGCCGTGGAAGGTCTTGGCGTAGCCGATCCGCGCCAGCAGCTCCTCGCCGGCCGGAAAGTGCTCCTCGCGCAGGAAGGCGTCCAGATCCGCCATCGGCCGCGCCGCCGGATTTTCATAGACCGTGGCGCCGAGCACGGCCCCCTTGACCGGCAGGATCGGCACGTCCGCGTCCGCGAACACCTGGAGGATCTCCGCCATCTCGCCCTGGAGACGGGCCACGCGGCGGCCGTTCGAGAGGAATTGATCCTCCAGCCAGAGCCCGATCGGAGCGGCGGACCAGGCCGGCAGGCCACGCACCCGCAACCAGAGGAGCTGAGCGGCGCCGTGGACCTGGGACGCCTCCCGGAAGGAGGACCACGTCTCCGCGGACCAGTCGGGCGGAGCGGGAGGGAGGGCGGAGGGATCGGTGATCCAGCGCGCGAGGGTGTCGCAGAGGAGGGGGCCCCCTCCCTGACCCTCCCCCCCGC